>MDTG01311731.1_pt1 | contig 13567 bp, 23 predicted proteins | sample 811421 | NCBI WGS metagenome assembly MDTG01 (sample SAMN05326645, study PRJNA326480) | marine metagenome | isolation source: seawater | place: Pacific Ocean: South East | collected 2011 | reverse complement strand
TACCCATGGGGCAAGGTTTCAAGCGTTGGCGCAAGTGGCCGCGTGGAGTCTGATTTGATGCACGATAACGAAAGGCTTTACCCATGGGGGGCGGTTGAGTGTATAGACCAATGCGAAAAGCGCGCAATTACCAATAATAAAATGGAAGTAACCGCCATTGAGTGTGAGCAATCAGCAACAAAAAAACCTGTATTCGATTACTTATGGGTAGCTGAAGCACCGGTGAAAAAATTAGGTTCAAAAGAATATGAATTTAACGGTGAAAAATACGAGGTTGAATGCGTTGGCGAGCAAAACTACCACGCGCACGTGTTAATGCGCTGGAATGTTGAGCCCGTATTTTTTCACGAGTGGGCGGCGCGTATCGAAAGTTTATGGGGTCAAGGTTTTGTAACAATCGAGCGAATTAAAAACGCTAAAGCGGCAGCAAGTTATTTACTTAAAGCGCTTGGTTATATGGTGAAAGGTGGCGAGGGTTCGCAGGGTGAAATACGCGGCAATCGATACAACATATCAAAGCACGCACGCGCCGAAAGTTGGGAAAACCGCGCAACCCATGAAGCGCAACACATGTACGGATTAATACAAGAATACATGCAAGGACTTGAAGCAAAAAAAGAGCGAAAGCTATTCAAACAAGCAGAGTTAAAAAACACTTTAGGCACTATCGAAAAGCTAAAAAACGTTAATAAAAAAGACTTTAGCGAAAAACGAGCGCAATTCATTGAAAAACTTGAGCAAAAACTTGAAACCGTTGGCGAAAAAATTAGCGAAATAGCAACCGAATTAAACGGGAATTTTGCCCGCGGCGGTGTTGCTAAGTTCGCCAGCGAATCGGCCTTTGTTGGTTTTATTGATTGGGCAATAGGCGTGAGAGGTTGGCAGCTAAAAACATCGTTTTTAAATTCAACAACCGCAGACGTTGAAAAAGAAGAAGCAGAAGAATACACCGTTAATAAATTGCTAAAACAAACAAGGCGATTTTATGACGATTCAATGAGCGCTCTTTGTGATTTTTATAGTCGCTTTGAGCCTGTAAATAATTATGAAGTTAATTTTTAGGGGGAAACATGCAAGAAGTAATAGAACAAATCGAAGTGGTAGAAGTGGCCGCGCAAGTAGCAAAAAGAGCCAGCCTAATGAACGCTAAAACGGCGGCGGTTAATCTAGGCGATGAAACGTTAAAACTAATTAAATTATTATCAAATAAGCTCAATACGCTTGAAGAAAATCAAACATTTTTGGCGCGTAAATACGCCGAGCTTGAAAATCAATTAGGGGGTAACGGTGGGTAAAATAAAGTGGTCAATCGCTGAAAAAATTGACTTTTTATTTGATGTTTTTTCGATTGTTATCGGCTTTTTTGCCGCTACTGTTTTATTAAATTTTGTGGTTTATGGGGTCAGAGTATGAATATAAAACTACCAGTTAAAACAGTGCCAGCCTTAGACGGCGGCACACTACCACTGCGCACAAGTAAAAACCCAGTGCTCGGCGTTTACTTGCATCATTGCGGTTCGGTTGCCAGCGTTCACCAACCAAAAGGCAAGCGCAAAGACACGTTTTATTTAATTTGTGACGAGTGCGGCACAGACCAGTGCGGCGGTAAACCGTACCAAGAAAAAATAAAAAATAACATGCAGCCAAATATTGAAGCCTTGCAAAAAACCTGTGACATACAAGGCGAATTACCTGTGAAAATTCACGAAGAAAAAACAGCGGATTTTGTACCAGATGAACAAGGCGATTTAAGCAAAATTAACCCTATAGGTTTAATTAATCCCCTTGAAAATGAAAGCGCATTAAATGAAGCGCTTAAACCGATAGAAACCGCTAAAAATGCGGTATCGAGCGAAAAACAAGCCGAACCAGAAACCGAAAAGCAAGCCGAAAAAACCGAACCAGTAAACGAGCCCGTTAAGCCAGCGCAAACCGAAAGCGGCGCGGCTCAAACCGAAACCGTTAACCATGACAAAGCAAAGCGCGTGGGCATTGCTGCGCTAATTGGTGCGGGTTTTGGTCTGTTATTAGCAATTTAATTATTAGGGGTAAACCATGCAAGAGAACAACGAACAAGTACAAAATGAAGAAGTAAGCAGCGCCACGGTTCAAGATGAACAAGCGCGCGCCGATGCGGTCGCAGCTATGGCTAAATCACTCGGTATTGATGATGATTTCAACCCCGAAGATGCGGGAATAAAAGACGAAGAAAAAGCAGCACAACCAGATGAAACCGAGCAATTAAAAATGCTCATGGCAGATAGTGACGGCGCACTCTTCGCAACAAGCGAAATGATAAACACGTTTGAGAGCTTGATGCAGCAATTCGGCCACCGTGATTTTAAAATTGATGAACAAGAAAAAGAACAACGTGTAAAAGCCATAGCGCCAGCGGTGCAAAAATATGGCGGTTCGGTTGCGGGTGTGTTTGGTGAATGGAAAGTTGAAGTGTTTGCAGCACTTGCGGCGGGTTCGCTTGCTCATGGTTCGTTTAAGCAGTTAAAAGAGCTAAAAGCCATTGATAAAGCCAAAGAAGTTAAACCAGAGCCAGAAGAAACCACCGAAACACAGCCAGAGAGCGCCGCAGAGAGCGCACAGGCGGCTTAATATGAATTTATCACCTATCAACCCAAATGATGCGCTAAATATCACCCACGCGCTTTATGCTGGCTCTACGGGGTCGGGTAAATCAACCGCGACCCGTAAAATGGGGTTAATCAAACCCACGGATCAGGTCGTATTTTGGGATTTATACGGCCAATATAAAAACGAGGAGTTTTTAGGGCGTAAAGTACGCACGTATTCAACCCTAAAAGGCTTTTTAACCGCAGTTCATGCAGGGCGCAAAACTAAGCAGGGGTTTAAAATTGCGTTTACGCCCGACAACCCACCAAAAGACAAAGCGAGCATACGCAAGCTGTTTTTAAAAATGTGCGGCGTTGTATGGGCTATGGGTAACGGACACCACCCCAAAACCTTGCACTTTATCGCAGAAGAAATTAACCGCGTGACAATCTCGTCAGGTGATGAGGATTCGATTTACGGTGAATTACTTGAAGCGGGGCGAAAATTTAATATTTTCTTGCACAATGTCAGCCAGCGCCTTGCGCCTATCCCTAATACGGTTATATCTCAATGCGGTTATAAGTGGATTGGGTGCCAAAATATGGTGGGGGATGTTGAGCGCGTAGCGCGTGAATTGCAGTTAAAACCCGCCGAGATAATGGCCTTAAATAAGCTTGAATATTATTTCAAATCCGAGGGTTTTGGAAACGTCAAAAAAGGAAAGTTACGCTTTTAAACTAAATTCTCCCTTTGAAAACCGCTTAATTGCGGTTTTTTTTCGCCTAATTAAACCTAATAGGTTAACCCCGATTTTACCCCATTGACCCAAGCCGAAACGGTAGCGTTTACTAAAAAACACTTAATCAAGCAACGCAACCAAGGGGCGCAAATGTGAACAAACAATTGATGATAGGCACAGGCGCAGCGGTTGCCGCGTTTGCAGTAGTTAAAACAATCAAATTCTTTTTAAAAAACAGTAAGGCAAACAGCAATGAACAAACAGACTAAAGGCTATTTAATTACAGCAGCAATCGCGGCACTAGTGGCGGCGGGTGTTGTATGGGCGTCAAACAATGTTGAAGTTGTAGAAGATGCAATTGGCTAATTGATTTTAGTCAGTTAGCACAGCAAACCATTTAATTTAAAAGTATTACAACGCAGGACGTTAAAAAATGAGTACAACAAATTTAGCCGCAGCAATCGCGGCAGTTATGGGCAAAATGCAGCCTACTATGATTCAACTTGAGGGCGCGACAGGTGTCGCATACTCAGAAGAAGCCACAGTAAAATTACAAGCGGGGTTGGTTTATCATTCAATCGAGCTTGAGACCAATTTAAAAGAAGTGGCCACCATTGAGAAAATCACCATTGATATTAATGGTACGCCCGTAGTTTATGCGTCTAACGCTATGTTAGATATGCTAGACAAAGCCTATCAAAAACACCAAAAAGAAGGCCGTTTCACATTAGATTTATCTAAATTTGAATACCGTACTTCACAAGGTATTTATCAAACACAGCTTGTTACTGAGTTAACCGATGACGTAACACTGCAAATCAAATTCAAAGCAAAAGGCGCAACAGACCCAACAGTGCCAACGCTTAAGGCTAAAGCCTATGTGACTGATAAAAAGCCAACAGGCCGCATCTTTGTGCCGACTCGTTACGAGTTAACACAGTACAGCGCCGCAGCGGGCGAACATACGTGGAACATGCCAAACGGTAACGTTAATACACACGTTCAGCGCATGGTATTTGCTGAAAACGAAGTGACGATTTCAGAAATCCGAGTTAAACGCGGTAGTCGTGTAATTCACCGTGTAATGCGTAGCGATTTAGAATACGGGTTACAACGTCATGCGGGCGTGGCTCTACAGGCTGGTTACTGCATTCTTGATTTTACCGCGCTTGGTTTTGGTGCCGAGGGTGCATTGAATACGCAAGGCTTAAACTTTGAATTTATCGTTGATGGTGCGGGCGCAATTAAGACTTATGTTGAGGGCTTTAAACAAGTAAACCCATTGCCGACTCGCCAGCAAATCGAGCAACTAGCACTTAACGCATAAGGGGGCTTTTATGGCTTGGTACGATTCAATTATTGATATTGGCGGGGACGTATTCGACAGCGTGACAGGCGTTGTCGGTGAACAGTACGACAGTTTCCGCGAATATCAAAAAACGGTGCAAAGTGAAGCAAAAAAAGACACGGCGAATCTACGCGAAAATGAGCCAGTAAAAGGCACTAGCAAAGACGGTTCGCCAGTTCTAGCAACCACAGCAGCGCCACAAAACGGCGCAGTAATGCAGAGTAAACAACTGGTAGCGGGTGTTGATAATAAATACTTGCTAATCGGTGGTTTGGTGGTTGCTGCGCTCTTGCTTAAGCGATAGGGGGTTAAATGCCTTTATTACTTTTGTTTATGGGTGGCGGTGTTGGTTTTTTTGCGGGTTCATGAACGTCAAACCTATTGGGTAACGCTGCAAAGCTTGCCCTAGTGGGTGGCGTTGGGTACGTGGGATACCAAATGTACAAAGGCGGTAAATAATGGGTGGCTTAGGTGCGTTAGGCTCGATTACAGGGGGTGCGCCAATTTCAGGCAGCCCCATGACGGGCGGCGGCAGTAGCGCCAAAAATGGCGATCAACTATTTAAATCTAACGCCACGTTTGGCGGTTTAAATTACGGCGGTACGGGTGTAAATCCGTTGCTCGTTGGTGGTTTAGTTGTCGCGGCACTTGCAACCGTTTATTTACTGAAAAAATAACATGCAAAAAGTAAGCTTTGATATTGCCAAAAAAACACTCGCGCCAGCTATGAAAGGCGGTGCGGGTCAAATAAAGCGAGAAATTAAAGCGGGTTTAGCAAGTGTTTACCAATCGAGTAACGGCAATGTGTTTGCCGTTGTTCGCCCAGAGGGTAGCGAGCTTGTATTTGTAGCGGTAGCGGGTCGCGGTTTGGCTCAAGTGGTGAATGAGTTTGCTTTGTTTGCTAAATCAAGCGGGTTTAACTCAATTCGCTACCACACAAAAAACCCACACTTTTTAGCTAAAGGCGTGAGTGCGTTATCAATTAAACCCAGTTTGGTTGAAGTGCGCCGCGCCTTTTTTGGCAGTGACGAATATATCTATAGGATAAATTTATAATGAAATTTTTAACAAAAAAAGGCGCTTACAAAGCAAAACGCCGCGCGGTTAATCGTGCAGCACGTAAAGCGCGCCGTGATGCTATCGGCGGAAATGTGGCTAAATTACCTTTTAGTATGAATATAGGCCGATAAGGGGGCGTTATGGGTGGACGCTCTAAAAGCTCGCAATCTACAAGCAATAAGCAAGTTACTAACAATATTGTTAATGACGGCGATTATGCGGGAGTTGGGGGCAATGTAACACATGACGAGTCAAGCACGGATAACAGTATAAACGACTCGTATAACACTGATAACTCCCAAGAATGGGATGTTGATATTGATAATTCCCAAGAGTGGGAAATTGACAACAGTATCAGCAATGATGGTGATTTTGCGGGTAACAACGGCAATATAAACATCTTAGACGGTGGCGCGATTGAATCGGCGTTTGATTTTGCGAGCGATAATGCAGCACTTAACAATGAGCTTGCACAGGGCGCGATTAATGCAAATACAGACTTGAGCAAAGTCTCTATTGAGTCAGCCCAAAAAAGTGCAAGTGATGCGGCAAGACTCGCAGAAAGTGTAATGAAAGAGCAAAGCAATCTAGCAGGGCAAGCGTTTGACTTTTCAGGTGATGCAATTGAATCGTTAAGCCAAAACTCAAACGCCGCTATTGATGCTATAAGCCAAAACTCAAGCGATTGGGGCGAGTTTATTAGCAATAATTCAAACGCCGCTATTGATGCTGTAAGCCAAAACTCAAGCGATTGGGGCGAGTTTATTAGCAATAATTCAAACGCCGCTATTGATGCCGTATCGAGTACAGCAAACAGCGCAATTGATAACGCAAAACGACTTAAGCAAAGCAACAATTGCACAGTTTAGTGAGTTTGGGCTTGATACGTTGACCGAATTATCTAGCGGGTTAATTGATACCACACAAACGCAATTAAATAACTCGGCGCAAACGTTGACGCAAATATCAGGCGCGGCCAGTAATGACAAAGCAATCATTGCAGAGCTTGCCAAAAACACGGCGTTGCAGGGTCAAGACATTATTGCAGAGCAAGCTGGGCAGATGGTGAAATATGTATCGTTTGCTATTGGTTTTGTGGGTTTGGCGCTTGTGCTAAGTGCATTAAGTCGGAGTAAATAAAATGCCTAAATTAAGCTTAAATGCAGGGCAGGAGCGGCCAATAGCGGTAAGCGGTCGATACCTGTCAATTATCAATTCTAGTGCTGCATTCTCGATTGAGGGTGATTTTGGTGTGCTTGTGGGTGAAGTTGGCCGAGTAATTGAACTTGAAGATTACAACCGCGCAATTTTTAAAAACGAGTCAGCACAAACCATTGATATTGAATACGAAACGGTAAACGTAAAAGTACAAGCAGCGGGTAAAGGCGTGGTATCTGTTTCAAATGCAATTGAAATAAGCCGTATACGTGAATCAATCCAAGTCGAAGCAAATGCAGTGGTTGAAAACGGTAAAATGTCGATTTTGCCGTCTAATAACTTTGAGTCGATACCGGTTAATAAAACGGTTATTGGTGCGGGTCAATCAATAGAAGTTTTTGCAGCGCGTCCGAGTGATGGGCGAACAGCCATTATTCAGATAATCAGTGACAGTGAAAACTTTACCCCTGTTCGCATTGGTACAACCTTAGCCAATGTTGAAAACGGGATTTATTTAGCGGGTAACAGAAACAACCCCGCCGCTTATGAGTTTGATACGCAGACAGCGGTTATTGTCAAAAATACAGGTGATGAGCAAGTAACGTTAGCAGGGGGTGAAAAATGGCGGGGGTAAGCAATCAACCAAATATAAAACCGTTAATTGATAAGCAAACGCAAGTCCAAAGAATTGATTTTGATGAAATTAAAGCAGATATATCTAATATTTTAGGTTATGAGGTTCAGGCAGATATTGAGCTAAATATTTTATTGGGGAACATGCGATTTATTAAAGAGTTGGTAGAGGGACAGCAATTAACACTAGATGGTAGCTTTAACGAGCTAAGGCAGTTACTGAGTTCTGAAATAGATAGCAATGGGGATTTAACAGTAGCCAATTTAACCAGCTTTAAAAATGCAATAGTTGAAGAGGTGAAAAATACGGAATCTGCTATTAATTTTACAGTGTCGGTAGCTGAACAATCGGTCATAGATTCTATTCAGGGGTTTATCAGTCCTCGGCATGGCTGGATAACTGAAAATGTTACAAATGCAATAAGCTTGATTGAAAGCTCGAAAGTTGAAATTTTAGCGGGTGTTACTGGTGTTGAGGGCAAAATAAATGTTGTTAGCGGTGAATTAGAGAACGCAAAAACGTCAATTTTGAGTGGTGTAGAAACAGCTAAAACAGAGGTTATTAATAGCGTTAATGCAGCTAAAACAGCCGTGTTAAATGGTGTTAGCGGCTATGTAACAGCAGCTAAAACAGCGGTGTTGGACGAAATAAACTCGGCAAGAGTTAATATTTTAACCACCGTTAGCGGCTATGTTACGACAGCTAAAAACGCGGTTATATCAGCGGTTAACGCAGCCGAAAACCGAATCACTGCAAACGTAAATGCTAAAGCAAGTGGTATTAAATCGGTGCAGCGCGGCGTTGTGACAATGGATACCGCATTGATGACCAACGTATCAATATCAAGCGTTAACCTTGCAAAAAGCACGTTGATAATAAACGAGCGCGGCTCAGTGGGTGGTTTTTTGTCGGCAGCAAATCAAATCAGGTTTGAAAAAAGCCCAACCGCTTCAAATTATCAGGATGGCGATACAGCTATAATTTATTGGCAGGTGATTGAATATGTTTAATGTTTTAACGTTAACAGAATTAGACAGCAAGCTTGTTGTAACAGGCATTCGCATGGTTGGCGAGTCGGTCGAACTTGGCGAGGGTGACGCGATAATTAGCGATTATAGACCCGATTTTATGGGGTGTGAAGTCGTATACGGTAACGTTATGAGTGAAAGCGGCGAGGTTTTATATTCGTTAAATGAGGTGCAAGGTGAATAAGCATTCTGTGCTTATTTCCCTTTGCACGATGGGGATTATTTATATGCTAACAAAGCAGCAACGCGCACCACTTAACGTGCGCTATAACAACCCGTTAAACATTCGGACGGGTAATAATTGGGACGGTGAGCGAGAACGCGACATTGAAAAAGGCTACGAGGAGTTTATAACACCTGCGTTTGGTTTTCGTGCCGCTTACAAATTGCTAATGAATTATAAAAAATGGTATGGGGCGGATACATTGCAAACCATCATTAACAGATGGGCTCCCGCTAATGGTTCGCACGATGGTAAAACATACGTTAACCATACTCAAAACTATATCAAGTATGTATCAGAGCGAATAGGTATTAATCCAAGTGATGAAATACCACAGCACATTTACCCCGAACTAATGCTTGCAATGGCCGATTTTGAGGGCGCAAAAGGCGCGTTTAACCTAAGTCAAGCGCGTGAGGGGGTAGCATTGGCATGATGAACGCAAAATGGTTACTTACAACCGCAGCGGGCGCGATACTTGGCGCGCTCGTTGTTTATCAAGTAAAAAAACACACAAAAGGAATTTTAGACGATGAATAAATTTTTTAAATTCCTTAGCGGTATTTTTGCACCGATCACCACGGCGATTGACTATTACGGCCAAATCAAAAAGGCTGAAAAAGACCGTGATTTAGCGGTAATTAATAATCAAGCACGTTTGGCACAATCAACCACTGATAACAATCACGAATGGGAAATGCAGAGCATTAGAGATAAGGATAAAACCTTGCGGTTTTTCAGTTACTCAATGTTTACAGCGCCTATATTAATTACGGTAATATCACCCGAGCAAGGCGAAGCCATATTTCAAAACCTCAGAAATGTGCCTGAATGGTTAGTGCAAACGTGGGTGGCGATTAATGGCGCTGTATGGGGTATATCAAGCCTAAAAAATGTAGTGCCGCAGTTTGTAGGTCAGTTTAGGCGGGCTAAAAATGGATAGCTTAACGTTAAAAGATTTTATATTTATCATTATGCAAATTATTGTTATAACTACAGTCGTAGTAACAAATAAAACGCATATTGGTTTTTTACAAAATCAAAATGAAGATTTAAAAAATTGTATTAAAGAAATGCAAAAAATAATCACTGAATTGCGCGTAAAAGTCGGCATTTAAACGGGGTCATTATGTATCACAACAGACGAACAATTGTTAAGAAACCATCAAAGCAAAGTGCATATGAACAAGCCTTTGAAAATGGCAAGTTGAAAAAGGGATTTAGGCACGTAAAGGGTGGCGGAAAAATAAAAGACAATGACGGGAACATAATCACCAAAGAATAAAAAAGGCCGCAATTTAGCGGCCTTTTTTTATATGGCTTTACACATTCGACCCGTGGTTAAACTGCGCGCCATAAAAGGGATATGGTTTTTATTTTCACAACAAAATTCAGCCATGCTTTTTAATTCAATTTCTGAATCAGTCGGAATCCAAAGAGTAATTTTTTTAAGTCCCTGAGCTTTTTTTCGTTGCTCGTAGCGTTGATGTTTTGTCATGGTGTAAGCCTTAAATGTGGGGTGGGTCGCTGGTGACTTTTAATATACACAAAAAAAAGGCCGCTTAAAACAAGCGGCCAAAAATTAAGCGCGTTTTTTTGCGCCATATTTTAAAACAATATCTTTTAGTGCGAATTCGTCAGACATTTTAATCAAATCATTGCCGATAGTTTTTAGCGTTTCACTGGCTGCAACTAGGTCATGCAAGTGGTTAACTTGATTTTGTAATGCTATGACGTGGTTTTCATTGTAGCGAACAGAGTTTTGCAAAAAGTCGATTTTATTAATATAACTCGACTCGTAGCGTTTACCGCGTGGAGTCCACAAATAGCCATCCCTGCAAATATAAAAACCATCCCATGATTTATGAAAAGACACGCCACCCGCGATACGTTGCTCTAACATTGCAACCGCGCGGGGGCATGGTTTGTTTTCAGCTATCCACCGTTCTAGTGTGCGCTCAGACTTTATAAATAAAAAGTCCATCGCGGCGCGGCGGTCTAGCCTACCAAAATTCATAAAACCCGCTCTAAAAAGTAACTGTTTAAAATCTGCCATATCCGTTCCCTTAATTCCGTTGACATTGTTATTTAATCAGCGCGGAAGATTTAACGATGATATTTTTAGATTGATTATGTACGGTTCAATCAATTTATTAGATTAACCAAAAATGAACAAAACTTATAAAAATAAACAGTTGGCGTAACTTTAACACGCTAGGGTGATTACACGACAAAATGACGGGTTTTAGCTTATTTAACATAATATAAATCGTAAGCCTATCAATTGAATGCAGGGCGCTAGGCCGCTGCATTTACCCAAAACAGTAACGACAAAATGACGGGGTTAAAAATCACTTAAGCAACGCTTTTTCGCCACAATTTAGCATCCTCTTCATTACCCTTTCTTTCAGCCTTGTACGCCTCTAAAAGTGCCATAGTTTCAAGGGGTTCAGGGTGTTCACCAACAAGTAAAAGCTTAAGGGCTGTAAAGTCCTTAAATTCGCCTTTCCCATTTCTAACAATGCTAATCACTTGTTTTGATATACCTGTCAGTTTGCTAACCATGTAGTCAGATTCAATATCTGCAACGGTTTTAAACCAATCTAGCAGCTCTAGAGAAGTGGTTATTTTCATAAGTTTTCTTTCCGTCTTGGCGTTCGGTAATTTTGATTATAGTCGTTAGTCTGCACACTTACACTGGTTAAAGTAGTTTGACTAAGTTAAAGGACTTTGACTAATATCCACCCTTGAAGCAGTCGTCCGACTGTTTTTCGTTCTTGGCAGTTCGAGGGGCGGCTACCCGACATAAGGTAGCCGCCCAACAATTAGCCAAAAATGAACGAACTGTAAGAAATTGTTAAAACTGCCAAGGGGACAATATGAAAGAAATAAATTCAAGAGCTAGATGGGTTGGTTTGTTTGTTGCTCAGCTGAGAAAACAGAGAAATATAAATCAGTCAGAATTAGCAAAACTAACAGATTCTAGTAGGTCAACAATAAGCGATATTGAAAAGGGCTTGAGACTACCATCGGGTGAGCTGCTTATAGAGCTTAGTAGGTATTTTGGCATGACCACCGATGCTATTTTGCTGCTTGATTTTGAATTATCAAACAAGGCAAATGGCAAGAATTACTCTGTATTAAATTTAGATGTGACTGAGCGTCAAAAATGCTTGCTAGTTATTGCGCTGAGTTCATTGGAGGTTGAGTTTGATAATGAGCTTGATAAGGAGTGGCTAGCTCATGCAATTAAGTTGATTACTGAGGTGGAAGTATGAGCCATTTCAACGTTGAAATAACAGAATTAAAAACAGATTCCGAGCACTGGAACTATGCGCGCGGCAAAGCAGCGCAACTCAAACTTGCATTTAAAAATAAAATGGCAGCAATGCGCCGAGAGCAACAAATTCAAATGCAGCAAGAGCGCGAACGCAATTATCAGAGTTCAGACTCAATGCCACGTTATGAAGCATTACAGGCAGCCGCTTACTATTCAAAGGCGGGTCAATTATGAGATTACTTGATGTTATCGCGCATGAGCGAGCAATATACATAAAAGACATTCTTGAAAATGCCATTGCAGTTGGTGATTTTATAAGCGTATCAGAGCACGCTTGTATAACTAGTGATGTAAATTTTTTGATGCTGATTGATGAAAGACTAGCGCACGAAATTTTAGCTCTGCTTCAGGAGGTGGAAGTTAAACCAACTGCTTTTGATGTTTTAGGTACTGAAAATTATGATTAATGTACCCGAGCATATAATTGATGATGCAATTCAAAGCGCCCAAAGTGGCGCTTTTTCTGCGTTTGCAGTTCAGCCAGCAACCGAGCGCGATATTGAAGAGTCATTGACATGGCTTGAGTATATCGAGTCACACTCAAAACAAATCCGCGAAGCGGCCGCGAAAGCGGAGAAAGATAGGCTTGTCAAAAGGCGCAAAAGTCCGACACAGCCAAAACGCGAAGATAATCCGCGTTCTAAGCAGTCTCTTTTGGCTGATAAGGCGCAGCGCCTTGATAGTTTATATCGCAATGCCCTTAATAATTTAACGCCTAAGAAACGCGCTGAGCGCCTAGGTGTTGATAGTGACGAGATTTTAAATCTTGAAACGGGCGAAATCACCCCGAAAAAAACCGCAGAAATTGAACGCGGCCATTTTGCCAGCAAACCACTTGAAGCAGATAAAACTGCCAAGGTGCATTTTCAAAGCCGTAATTGGTGTGATGGTTTTCGAGTTGTTTGCACTCAAAATACACGCGCAAGTGATGCGCCTGACGCAAACACAGGTGAGCGCATAACCCAAACAGTAACCAGCCGCGCACGCGGTAAAATTATCGATAGCGGTTTATACATGCAAGCCGTGAAAGGTGGGTTTAATTGTTTTACCACTGTAACGCTAAACGCCGCCGCCCGTTGGCGCATCGATAACAACCACTACCAAAAGGTAGCAAAACGCCCAGCGGGCACAAAATTAAATGCAATTTACACGGCAAATGGTGAGCTGGTCCACCCTGAAATTGTTTCAGTTGCGCCATTTACAGCCGTTACCTATGAGCGCTCAACAATAGGCCAAGAATTAAGCCGTTTTTTTGACTCGCTTGGAAAAATGCACAAGCGCGGTTTTGTTGCTACTGGCGATATTTCAAAAACCCCAAAAGCGAAAAAATACAAGTACGGGCTAATTGAGTGCATTGGCAGAAATGACCGCCTTTACCCATGGGGCAAGGTTTCAAGCGTTGGCGCAAGTGGCCGCGTGGAGTCTGATTTGATGCACGATAACGAAAGGCTTTACCCATGGGGGGCGGTTGAG
>MDTG01084141.1_pt1 | contig 13567 bp, 16 predicted proteins | sample 811421 | NCBI WGS metagenome assembly MDTG01 (sample SAMN05326645, study PRJNA326480) | marine metagenome | isolation source: seawater | place: Pacific Ocean: South East | collected 2011 | reverse complement strand
TTTTTTAAAAACTTAATCATTGAGTACTCCTTTTCTTAAGTTCTTAGACTTATGTAGAATCCAAATCAGTTGGTTCTACTAATTCCGATGGATTATAGGGATTAAATGCAAAAAAAAAATACTTTTAATATCTTTTATTAGCTTCAATTGTGAGTATAGTGGATAAAAAATGGCTATTTTACTAGATAATGTGATTTTTAATGGTTTTTTATTCTTTTTATCCACATTTATATTGTGGTTAATCCTAAAATTTACCAAAAATCATATATTTAACAAAAAAACCAAGAAAATCATAAATTTTGTTATTTATATTATTTTTATTGGTATCATAATTTATATTTTTGATAACCATACTGCTCATTATCTAAATAATCTTTGAGTTTATGAAAATAAGTGAAAACTTTGATAAAAATCATTTCAAGTCCTTTTCTTTAAATTTTGATAAAAAACTTCTTAGCCATATTAGGAAACTAAAATCAACTGATAAGCAAATCAAAAAAGCAATGATTTACTTTATCAATACAGGCGGAAAAAGAATAAGACCTTTTCTAATTTATAAATTGGGATCATTTTTAAATATTAAAACTGATTTATTGCAAGACTATGCCCTTTCTGTTGAGTGTGTTCATCTACACTCACTAATACATGACGACCTACCTGCTATGGATAACGACGATTTTAGAAGAGGCAAATTAACTGTTCATAAAAAATTTGATGAGGCTACAGCTGTTCTAGCAGGAGATATGTTTCAGGTCTTGTCAGTTAAAACCCTAGCTGACTCCAAAAGCCTTTCTCCCAATCAAAAAATAAAATCAATTAAAATGTTATCTAAAGCCAATGGCTTAGAAGGACTAATAGCTGGTCAATCATTAGATATTTATATGAAAAAAAATTCTTCAATTAAAGATATTGAGACAATGTATCTTCTAAAAACAGGAGCATTGTTTAGTTTATGCTTTAATTTAATCTCAAACGTGAAAAATTTTAATTCAAAGAAAAAAAAAGAATTTAAAATTATTGGTGACACAATTGGTAAAATTTTTCAAATAACTGATGATATGTTAGATAGGTGGGGCGATGAAAAGAAAGTAGGAAAAAAAATTAATAAAGACTCACAAAAAGCAAATATAGCTTATAAGTTTAGCTATCAAGATTGCATGGAATACCTTAACAAAATTCAAAATAAAAATGATAAAGTTTTACAAAAGTTCTTTAATAAAAATAGTGAAGCTCTAATATACATGAGAGGTCTGGTTGATTTTATTATTAAGCGAGTAAGATGAAAAAACATAAGGTATCTTTTAAATGATAATTAATGAAAAAGAAATTATGAAAGCTCGCATTGCATGGGGAGATGGTATTATTTTGATCTCAAAAGCTTTTGATCAAGGAGGGATCAGCAATGCCACATCTGTTGCTAATGCAGTCTTAGATAAATTATATGGCTTTGAGTTTGGTCCAATTTTATTTAAACCAACACTAAGTGGTGGAGCTCAAACATTTCGATCAAACAAAGAAGGAACTTTATCTTATTTCATCGGTAATAATTCCAAATACCCTCTAGATAGTGGTTTCGGAATAAAATCTTGGTGTAAGTTTGAATCCGAAACTTCTCAGTTTTTTGTAGAAAATAATATTGCCATGTGGATGGGTTGGGTGACTTTGACTAACAAAGCTGGTGAAACAGTTAAAGTTGATAAAAGCTGGGGATATAAGAAGACTGCAAATGGAATATTGAAAATTGTGTTGCACCATTCCTCATTGCCTTACAAGGTTTAAAGATTTTAGTTTAATCGATAATAACTATTAATTCTTCAAAAATTGGTTCGTCTTCAATAGTAAAAGCTTCATGAAGATTTGAATTTAGAGTAACCTTTATATTGTTTTCTTCTAAATTAAAAAACCTTTGAGGAATATGAAACCAGTTTGAATAAATTCTACCAATTTTTATTTCATTAACAAATAAATTTAAGTGCCCAGTATTAGCTTTAACAACTCTTCCAACTTGTGAGGGATCCAGGGTAAAATTTTTTAAATCAATGAATAAATTGTATCCATCTATACTGTCTTTATAAATCTCCATATCAATAGAAGGGTAGGGGACATTTGCCTCTATTTTGTGACCAGGATGATGAGAATAAGCATTGAACGATGATATAAAAAAAAAAGTATAAAATACAAATTTCATAGCAACTAATGTAAAATTATATTTTAATATTATCATAAATATTTTAGCTCATCACTATTCACAATTAACTTTAGAATATTTTTTATAAATATTTCTATTTTCTAAATTAAAAATAGTAATTTGAATTATTTTTTTATCATCTGTATTATTTTGTATAAATATACGACATTTATTAGCATTATATCTATGAAACTCATAATTAATTTCTAATTTTGAAAAATTAAAATCTCCGTATTCAATTTTCAAAGAATGCAAGTTTTTGAATTTAAAATCTTCAATTCCTGTAAAATCTTTAAGGGGCATCATTATGTTATCTACTCCCTCTTCTTTATTTTCTTCACTTATTAGTTCCTCAGATGGTGTATAAATAATTTCCTTCTTTGGTTCTTTTATAATTTTCTGTTTTTTTTTGTGAGATGTTGTTTCACAACTAACTATAAAAAGTATTGAGATTAATAAAAGTATCTTGCTCATCATAGTATTGGCTGAATTCGACAAATAATAGGTTAATTAAATATACAAACAATTAATATTCTTGTTTGACATATCTAATAATGTTCTATATAAAGAACTTTAATGAAATGAGAATATTATGACAACAAAATCAAATCACCCAGAAACTTTAGCTTTGCATGGTGGTAGTTTTAGGAAAGATATAGCGACAAACGCAGTAGCTGTTCCTATATATCAAACAACATCATACGAATTTAATTCTACTGAACATGCTGGCAATTTATTTGCACTTAAAGAATTAGGTAATATCTACACCAGAATCATGAATCCCACCAATGCAGTCTTAGAAGAGAGATTATCTGCTATAGAAGGTGGAGCCGCTGCGTTAGCAGTAAGCTCAGGCCAAGCTGCATCAGCAATTTCTATTCAAAATGTTGCTAAATCTGGAGATAATATTGTTTGCTCTACAGATATTTATGGAGGTACTTGGAATTTATTTAATAATACCTTAAGAGCTCAAGGTATCGATGTTCGTTTTGCGGACCCCTCTGATCCAGAAAATTTTAAAAAATTAACTGATGATAAGACAAGAGCATATTATGCTGAAACACTACCAAATCCTAAACTCTCAGTCTTCCCAATAGAAGAGGTTGCAAACATAGGAATACCATTAGGCATTCCATTGATTATAGATAATACAGCTGCGCCTCTTATTTGTAGACCATTTGATTACGGTGCTGCAGTAGTAATGCATTCAATGACTAAATGGATTGGAGGTCACGGAACCTCTATTGGCGGAATAATCATTGATGGAGGTAATTTTGACTGGACTGCTATACCAGACCGCCAACCATTTTATAATAAACCTGATGCTAGCTATCATGGGGCAATCTGGGGTGAAGTCGTCCCGCAAATTTTTGGAGTTCAGATTGCCTTCGCGATACGTGCCAGAGTAGTTATGTTAAGGGATCTCGGATCTGCTATTGCACCTCAAAACTCTTTCAATCTTATTCAGGGCTTAGAAACACTTCCTTTAAGGGTTAAACAACACAACTCTAATGCAGAAAAGATAGCTGATTTTTTAAAAGACCATAATGAGGTCACTAAAATTACTTACCCAAAGTTTGCTGAAGAAAATAATAAAAAAAATACTAAGAAATATTTAAACGGTAATTATGGTGCAATGATTGGTATTGAGTTAAAAAATGGAGTGGAGGCAGGAAAAGCCTTTATTGATGAGTTAAAATTGCATTATCACGTGGCAAATATTGGGGATGCAAGGAGTTTAGCTATTCATCCAGCATCTACAACGCATTCTCAGTTAAATGAAGAAGAACAACTCAAAGCTGGAGTAACTCCTGGATATGTTCGTTTATGTGTCGGTTTAGAACATATAGACGACATTATTGAAGATTTAAAACTTGGTCTTGATGCAGCAAGTAAAGTTTAGATAGTAGACTCCTCGCACTATCTAATAAAAAGGGCGCAAGAAAACTACTACTCCTTTTGTAGCTATTGATGTGCCCTTTTTTCAATACTGATTTAGTCTATAATTAAATTGTGAAGTTAAAATATGAACAACCTAAGGTATCCCTCTCCTCTTATAAAAGTATTTTAGGACAAAGACCAATTTGGGATTGGAGAAATGATAAATTATTCTGGGTGGATATTTATGAAAATAAAATTATTCAAATCGATAAAGAAAATTTAAATGAAAACTATTACTCAATATCGGAAGGTGTCACAAATATTTTGTTACAAGATAATGAAAATTACTTAATTAGTTCGCGAGACTCAATTTTTTCTTTACAACCATCAATGACTAAAAAAAAATTAATTGCAAAGATTGAACTTAAAAGTCTTAATAATAGAATTAATGATGCTGACATTGATTTAAATGGACATGTCTGGATTTCAACTATGGATACTCAACAAAAAAAAGAGACCGGAAAAGTAATTTGCCTTGACTCTAACCTAGATCCCATTTTTTTTGATAATTCCTATATTATTTCAAATGGTCCAGCTTTTGATTATGAAAGAGATATAGGTTATGTCACCGATTCTATTAAAAGAATTATTTACAGTTTTTCATTAAAAGACGTATCTAAAAATGGAATTAAAAAAAAAGTATTCCTCTCCATGAGCAATATAGATGGAAATCCTGATGGAATGACTGTAGATAAAAGTGGAAATTTATGGGTGGCTATGTGGGGAAGCGGTAAAGTTTGCTGTTTTAATAAGCATGGAAGTTTAACGCTCATACTACAACTTCCGGTATCAAAAGTGACTAGTTGTGTATTCGGTGGCCCTGATTTAAATGAATTATACATTACAACAGCCTCTGTAGGTCTAAATGATATTGAATTAGAAAGACAACCTCATGCAGGTAAATTATTCAAATTTATCACCCAAGAAGAGGGCTATGCTTCGAACTGTTTTAGATCTGAAAACTCAACTAATTTGTATCATTAATATGAAATTTAATAATTCTGAAATCAGTGACATTATTGAAATGGCATGGGATGACAAGACTAATTTTAATCACATTGCTAAAATTTATAAAATCTCTGAAGGCGATGTAAAAAAAATTATGAAAAAAAACATAAAACCCAAAAGTTATCAAAACTGGAGAAAGAGAATATCTCAGCGCAGTATCCAAAAAACTCAACTAAAAGGAATAATAGATGTCTAAAGCTTTGTTTGGTGCTGGGTGTTTTTGGGGAGTCGAAAAAAAATTTTCAGAAGTAGATGGAGTGACTAACACAGAAGTTGGTTATTCACAGGGACTGTCAGATCAAACAAGTTATGAAAAAGTCTGTACAGGAAAAACTAACCATGTTGAAGTAGTCCTTATTTCATTTGATGATACTCTTATTAGTTATTCTAATTTGGTAAACTTTTTCTTTCAAATACATGACCCTACGACCCTAAATCAGCAAGGTCCAGATAGAGGGACACAATATCGTTCATTAATAGGCTGTTATGACGACTCTCAGATTAAAATAGCTGAAGATGTTAGAGCTAAATTGAATGAAACCCAATTTAACAAAAAGATTACAACATCGATAGAATTAGTTAAAAACTACTGCGTTGCTGAAGATTATCATCAAAAATATCTTGAAAAAAAATATTCTTTCTTAAAAATTTAATATTTTTACACTGGTGAATATAAATAACTGATCTTTGGAAATGTATAACTTGCCTTCTTTTTATAGAAGTTGTTCACAAAAAAATTTGATTGGAGTCTTGATACTTTTAATTCTTTTTTTCTAATAGAATTAAAATCCGAGTGCTCTCTTAATTTTTTGAGCCCATTGCCAAAAAGTAGATTATCCATTTCAAGTAAACTTAAAAGATCATCATTGATTGAGTAAGTTTTAGTATTTCCAACAAGTTTGCCTTTTTTGTTAATTTTTTGAATGGCCAAATCTCTTCTATTGGTATCAATTATGCATATCAAATTTTTAACCATTTCTTTTTTGATACCCAAAAAGTAATGTTCAAAGATTGAATAACTGAATATTCTAATCTTATGATCGAAAAAAAACCCCTTCATTAAGGCATGGCAATTTCTAATCGCCGTAAATCTAGCAGGACCGTTATTTAGGTGGAGATTTTTGATATTTTCTGGTCGAATTTTTGTATCGTTAATTAGTTTTTCAAGAAGTTTTGACAGGATCTTTTCATGACCATATTGACATTTTTTTGCTTGGTCCCATAAAATTTTTTTATTTTTAAATAAAGTAATAGAACAGTATGATAATGAACTATCAATGCCTATTTCTAAATTTTTATCTTGGATTTTCATATTCTTTTGTAATTTATTTTTACATTCATCTCTATCCTATGGAACAAGTATCAATGATACAATTCCTAATAATATATTAATGTATCATCGCTTTGGTGAAATTAAATACCCTTCAACAAATATAAAAGTCGAACAGTTGGAGAGTCATTTAACTTATTTAAGAGATGAAAGTTTTAAGTTCATTCAAGTCAAAGAATTATTATTCCCTGAAAATTTAACAATTAAAACTATATCTATCACTATAGATGATGCCTACTTGTCTTTCTATAAGGTAGGTCTGCCCATATTTGAAAAATACAACGTACCGGTAACGCTTTTTTTAAATACCGAAAACGTAGGCGGAAATAACTATATGTCTTGGTCTCAACTAAATGACTCCTTAAAAAGAGGCGTGGACATTCAAAATCATACACACTCGCACACTAGTTTGCCTAAATTAACCGAGGCAAAAGTCATAGAAGAAATTGAAAAATCTCAAAAAATTATAAAAAATAATTTAAATATTACTCCTAACCTTATTGCTTATCCATTCGGAGAGACCAGTGCTTTAGTACAAAAAATAGTTGCTCAACATTTTGATGCAGCTTTTGGACAGCATTCAGGAGCTTTTTCTATTGATCAGCGCTATTACATTCCTAGGTTCCCTTTAAATGAAAATTATGGATCAATTGAAAGAATTCGTGATGCTTCTAAATCGCTACCTTTTCAAAATATCTCAATTATCCCTGATGACGCTTACTTGGTACCTCCTTCCAAAAGGTTTGTTATAGAGTCACCGAAAGGAACACAGGGTATTAATTGTTATATCAGTGACTTTCAAGGATCATTTGAAAAAAAAATTTCTTCATTACAGAACAGATTATTAATCGAGCTTGATAGACTACCTGTGCCTGGGAGGTTAAGGTTTAATTGTACAAAAATTGAAAATGGAATTTATTGGTTTGGCTATCAATATTTAGTCAATTAATATTCAAAACGATCAAAATCTCTTAACTTATTAGACTCGATAATTAATTCTAGCTTATCAACGTATTTATCTCCAATTTCTGCATAGGCTGCTAAAAATTTCACTTTAGCGCTTATAGGATCGGTATACTGTACTCTTTCAGCAATACGTCTCACAACTCTAAAACTGTAGTAAGCACCATGTGTGTTTATATTATGCATGTAAGCTTGCACACTCTTTTCTAGGTTATCAAACTTCAGAACAGCGTGTTTTTTGTCTGCATCTCTTTCTTCAGGAATGATTCCTCTTTGTTCATTTGTTGTCCATTGACCATAAAGAGCGTTACCCTCTAGGGCAAACCTCGACTGCCCCCAACCACTTTCAATTATGGCCTGTCCCAAAGCTAACGAGATAGGAATTATATTAATTCTTTGCTTAAGCTGTTTGAAGAGTTTGAGGTTAATTTTACTATAATCAAGTTTATATTTTTTTGATAGTCTGATTACCTCATTAGTCTCATTTTCATTTAAATCTGTTCGTGAAAATTTTTTTTCTATATTGATTATCATTTTTCGATCATCAAGAATTAAAGAATTCGATTGATAGATAATCGGAAGGGTGATCAGATAAAATAAGTTTTTTTTAATATCTACCTCTTGTAATTCTTTAAAGTCTAACGGAAGGCTTTCCAAGATAGGTAAGAACTCTAATTGTTTTGCTGTTAGGGTCTGGACTTGAAAATTATTTTTTTTGTAATAAATATGAAGATCTTTCCAACTCTTAAATCCTTGAGCATTTAATAAAGGGCTAACAAGGATCCCAATTAAAATTATAAAAAACTTATACTTCAACAGGGCGAACTTCACGAACTTCAGGAATATAATGTTTTAACATATTCTCTATTCCCATCTTTAAAGTTGCCGTCGAACTAGGGCAGCCTTGACAAGCGCCTTGCATTTGAAGAAAAACAATTCCTTCGTTATATTTATCAAAAATTATATCGCCACCATCCATAGCTACTGCTGGTCGAACTTTTGAGTCTAAGAGTTCTTTAATTTTTTTTACAACATCGCTGTCATTTTCATCATGTGTATGTTCAGTTCGAGGTACTTTTTCAGAGATAACTGGTTTTTTAGTAGTAAAATGTTCAATGATGCATCCAAGAATTGCGGGTTTCATCAAAGTCCATTCGTTAACTTCTGCCTTAGTAATGGTAATAAAGTCAGAACCAAAAAAAACACTTTCTACACCCTTAATATTGAATAAGTTTTGTGCTAAAGGTGAATTTTCTGCAGAGGCCGAGTCTTGAAAGAAGATGGTCCCGTCTTTCATAACTTCTTGTCCAGGCAAAAACTTTAAAGTTGCAGGATTAGGTGTTGGTTCAGTTTGTACAAACATTATGATTAATATGTATATAAATTAAAAAAATACAACTGTTTCAGTTTCATTTAAAACCCACAATTTTATAAACCTTTTCAAGTATAGGATTAGCAATTTCAGATGCTTTTTCTGTGCCAATTGCAAGAATTTTACTTAATTCATCTTGATTATTTAACAAATTTTTTATTTCCACTCGTATAGGACCAATTACATGAACTAAACTATCTCCTAAATCTTTTTTGAGCACAGAATACTCTTTACCAGAGTAATTCTTTAAAGTTTGTATGTTATCTTTGTTGAGAGTTGCGGACAATATATTTATCAGATTTAGACACTCTGGCTTATTTTGAAGCTCATCGATTGTATCAGGAATAAGCTCCGAGTCTGATTTAGCTTTTTTAATTTTTGAGACAATAACTTCATCCTCATCTGTCAATAAGACTCTGGAAAAATCAGATGGGTCAGATTTTGACATTTTTTTTGTACCATCTCTGAGGCTCATAACTCTAGTTGCATTGCCATAAATTAGAGGTTCAGGCATAGGAAAAAAATCAATAGCAAAGTCATTATTAAATTTTTGGGCAATATCCCTTGATAACTCTAGATGCTGTTTTTGATCATCACCTACTGGTACGTGCGTTGCTAAGTAGGCAAGTATATCTGCAGCCATCAAGTTGGGATATACCATTAGTCCAACACTCACATTCTCTTTATTTTTACCTGCCTTATCTTTAAATTGAGTCATTCGATTTAACCAACCGACTCTACTGACACAATTGAAAATCCAAGCCAATTGAGAGTGTGCAGGAACACTAGATTGTTGAAAAATTATTTGCTTTTTGTAGTCTACTCCAGATGCAATAAATGATGCCAAAACTTCTATAACATTTGACCTAAGCTCAGAAGGTTTTTGGTCAACTGTAATAGCGTGCTGATCAACTACACAATAAACACAATCATATTTATCTTGAAGTTCTACAAAATTTTTGATGGCACCTAGATAGTTGCCTAAATGCAAGGTGCCTGTGGGTTGAACTCCAGAAAAAACCCTTTGTTTAAAATTTGTCATTTTGTTAATTACAAATAGATATCAGAATAATTACTTTATTTCGAGAAAGTTCAGTCAAATTTTTAAGTATAATAAAAAGAAAGGTCATTAACCCTTAAATTACTAGATTATTTTAGTTAGTTGATATTCCAAAGTCTCAAGTATCTTGCTATTTTTTATCTTATTGTTTTTTAAATCGGTTATTTGAAAGATATCAAATACCTTTTCACCGTAAGTGGAAATTTTAGCTGATTGCACACTAACATTATTTTTATGGAAGACATTTAAGATGTCCATAAGCAGTCCCTTTCTGTCACCAGATAAAACTTGAAAAGTAGTAACTTTTTTACTCATTTGATTATCAATAGTAATTAATGGCACGATATTAAATTTTGATTTTGTATGATTTCTAACTAATAAATCATGAATTGCAGCTGCGTCAATACTTGTTTTTAAATGATCTATAAGTCTTTGCTTTTCATTTTTTTCTTTTATGGCTTTCTGTGACGAATTACAAATCCAAAAAACATCAATTACATCATTATTATTCAAAGAAATAATTCTTGATCCTAAGATATTAGATTGAGAGTTACTAATTCCCGCTACAATATCTTTCAAAATACCAGATCGATTAGGACAAATAATTACTACTGCGCTATATTCGGTATTTTCATAATTTAAAAAATTAACATTTGGTTTTCTTTTATCTTTTAAATATCCTTTATAAAATTTAAAGATATCAATAATCATTCGAGAGGAAAAAGCTTCCCAAAATAATGATGGCAGTTCCTTTATATGATTTTGTATGAAATTTTTCATTGAAGAATTGACTTTTTTAAAAACATTTTCTCTTATAGAGTTTTGTACTGCAGAAGAATACGAGACACTATCTAGACCTCTTTGAAGGAAGTCACGTGAATTGTATAGAAGACTCCGTAGCAAACTTATTCGCCATTCATTTAAAACATTTGGCCCAACCGCCGCAATGTCACATAAAGTAAAAAGAAATAATGAATTAATTTTTTCTGGTGTATTTGCAATTGAGGTAAATAGAGCTATTACGTCTGGATCTTGAGGATCATTCTTAAATGCTATGTCGCTCATTAATAAATGATTTTCGATCAACCATAATGCCATTATTTGATCATCTTTTTGAATTGGCAGTCTTTTAAATATGTTTTCTGTTAGTTCTTTTCCATATATCGAGTGGCTTTTAGGACCTTTTTTGCCAATGTCATGAAAGATCAATGCAAGATGAAGTGCAGTTTTTAAATTAATCCTACTGTAGATTTCCTTGTAAAAAGACTGTTTCTTTAGCTCACTTAGGTGGTAGAGAGTCAATAACAAATGTTCATCTGTAGTATAATGATGATAAATATCAAATTGTACTTGACCCCAAATCCTTCCAAACTCGGGAAATAATTCATTTAAAACTTTTGTATCATTTAAATTTCTCAAAACTTGAGTCGGGTTCTTTTTAGACACAATTATATCTACGAGTGATTGATATTGACTAGAAGTCATTGAGCTTTTAATTTGCTTTCTTTTTTCCTCAATAGTTTTTAAAAAAATTGGGTGAATCAATAAATTATTGTTCAAAGAAGTTTCAAAAACCTCCAGCCAATTTTTTTGAAAGTTTTTTGTATTATAGTTTTTTAAATGTAAAAATCCTTTTTCAATTAAAAATTGTTTACCAATAGTTTTCGTTTTAGTAGGCTTGCTTTTATAAATTGTTTTTATTATTAACTCTTCTGGTAGTTTTGAATAAAAAGTATTGAGCAAAGATTCAATTTTTGTAATATTTACAAAAAGATGTTTCATAAATCTCTCCACACCTTTTTCTTTGCCTGTATTTCTATATAAAAGTTTTTTTGAAATTTTTAGTTGGTTATCTATGGATAAAGTATCACCTTTACTGTCATTAAAAAGATGCACAAAAGCTCTTACAGTCAATAAAAAACGCCAAGATTTTCTGAGATCCTTTACTTCTTTTATAGTGAAAATATTTATCTTTGATAAATCTTCTAAGTTATTAATATTAAATATGAATATTGAAACCCATATTATAGTGTGAATATCTCTTAATCCACCTATGCCCTCTTTAATTTGTGGTTCTAAATTGCTTTTTATACCTAAATAATATTCATGACGATTAACTAGCTCTAAAAGTTTTTTCTCACTGAGTTTTAATGAATTTAATTTACCAATTAAAATTTTTATTGATCTTACAAACTCACCATATTCCTCTTCATTCCCAATTAAATATCGGGACTCAGCAAATTTTGTTACCGTTTTGATATCTTTTTTTGAGTCTATGATTGCTTGTTTAATAGTTAAAAAGGAAATTCCTACTTCAAGTCCAACGTCCCAAAGACAATTATTCAATTCAGTTATAAAACCACGTATATTTTTATTTGTCTTTTGATAAAGAAATAATAAATCTACATCACTTTTAGGCGATAAGTCGTGCCTGCCATATCCTCCTACTGCAATTAAAGTGAAATTAGTGACAGGATATCTTAGTAAAATATTTTCTACAATATCCCTCACTATCTTATCAACTAACCTGGTGTGATAGTCGTTAAAGCTAAAACCATCGTTATTAGCTATAAGTTTTTTGAATAATTTATCTCTTTCAATTCTATATTTTTTTTTAAATTTTAAAATTTCACTCATTTTTTTAATATATTAGAGAAAAAACCCAAAAATAGTGCATTTATTTGAAATTCATATAAATTATCAATGTAAATTGTAAAACTTATTTTTCCTAAGAAAAATATCAAAAATATTAAGATGTTTAATTTAAAAAATAATAAATTGTCGATGTTTAGTGACACTAAAAGGCTAGAGAAGGATATTGATGAGTTCGTCAATATTCTCTCTGAAGTGGGACTGGCTTTCAAGTCAATTGTAAGAAGATATCTGTCTCATTCAACGGATGAAGACTTTGAGTCTTTAATAGAGAAAGTTACAGAAATGGAAAGCAGGGCAGATATCATAACAAAAGAAATAGAGCATGCTTTATATGAAGAAACTTTAATTCCAGATGCAAGAAGTGATGTTCTTAGACTTTTAGAGCACCTAGATGAATTAATAGGCATGTATCAAGGTAACTGCTATCATTTTTCTATACAAAAACCAAACTTCCCAAAAGAGTTTCATGATGACCTAATAGGTCTTACTGAAACAGTAGTTGATTGTGTTGAAGCTTTATGTTTAACAGTAAGGTCTTTCTTCAGAGATACTAAGTCCGTCAGGGATAATGCACATAAAGTGACTTATCGTGAAAAAGAATCTGATATTAAATTTAGTTCAATAGCTCGGAGAATTTTTAATTCTGATTTAAACCTAGATCAAAAAATGCACTTAAGATATTTTGTTGAAAAAATCGATCGTATTTGTGATCAAGCAGAAGATATAGCCGACGAATTAATCATTTATTCAATCAAACGATCTGTTTAACTAGTTAATTTATGGAATTAACAATATTTCTTTTTTTACTCGGTGGATTGTTTCTAGGATGGTCACTCGGCGCTAATGATGCAGCAAACGTTTTTGGAACGGCTGTTGGCACTAGAATGGTTTCTTTTAAAACGGCTGCAATCGTTTGTAGCATCTTTGTTATACTTGGATCTGTAATTAGTGGAGCAGGAACAACAGAGACAATTGGCAAACTAGGTGCAATTAATGCATTGCCTGGAGCATTTGCTTGCTGTGTAGCAGCAGGCTTTTCTGTTTATTTGA
>MDTG01059541.1_pt1 | contig 13568 bp, 13 predicted proteins | sample 811421 | NCBI WGS metagenome assembly MDTG01 (sample SAMN05326645, study PRJNA326480) | marine metagenome | isolation source: seawater | place: Pacific Ocean: South East | collected 2011 | reverse complement strand
TCATTCTTTCAATGGGAATGGTGTTATCGTAGGAATGGCCGATTCTGGAATTGAATTAGACCATGAGTGTTTTCGACAAAATCAGACTGCGATCGGAGAAATAGGAATAAATCATCGCAAATTGATCAGAGTAAACACTTCAATTGATGATGGTGATCATCCAGGACATGAAGATTTTAGGCATGGGACACATTTAGCCGGGGCTTTAATTTGCGACTTGTTTAATGGAATAGAAGGAAGAGGAATCGCGAATAGTTCTCAATTGATTTTCCAAGATGTTGTAAATGAATCTGGATGGAATGAGCCTGAAATGGATTGGTTGTTAGCCGAAGATCTCTCATATGGAGCAGTTATTCACTCATACAGTTGGGGAGATGTTACTGAAGCATATACTTCTCGAAGTTTTCTTCTAGATGCATGGCATCGTGAAGTGCCTTGGTCTCTAGCATTTATTGCTCCTGGAAATAATCCAAACAAATTGTACGAGCCGGCCAATGCAAGGAACATAGTCTCTGTTGGGGGAACAATGAAGGATAATGGAACTGATCTTTTCGCTGGTTCTTCTCACGGTCCAACAGAAGAAGGATTGCGTGGTAATTTCATTGTCACACCTGCAGTTGGAATTGTGTCGGCCGCTGCTGATGGAAATTTATCTTCATTCAACAGTGACATGAGAAGTAGTACAGGAACAAGTAGTTCAACAGCATTAGGAGCGGGGATAACTGCAATAATTCAACAGATGGTGCAAGAAGGTTTTTTCATTCAAAATGGAAATTTCACCCCTTCTGGTTCACAACTAAGAGTATTGTTAGCCATGTCTGCACAATCACTAGAAGGGGGTGAACAAGGTGGAGAATATGTCGGTGCTGCTCCCAATGCTATGCAAGGGTGGGGTAGACCAAATCTAAACAATATAGGTCAAGGAGATGTTTGGATTCATGATTCATATCAAATGAATGAAAGCCAAAGATTAGAGATGGTTGAAGATTGGTTGGAAATTAATGGATCGAGACCAATTGAATCAGTAGAAAAGAAAATGTGGAATGGAAGTGGGGCTGTAGGGCCATTTCTCAAAAATGGAGAAAGTATTGATTGGAATTTTACATTAAAAAATAATAGCGATCTAGAAGTATTTCTTTCGTTCGATCAGCGACCCTTTGGACAATTTTCGGATGATTTGAATATTGTTGTAACCTTACCTAATGGAACAAAATATGAAACAAATGATTCTCTTGAAGGAACTGAAGCTTTGAGAATTAATATGGACAAATTGAACGGAGTTGAATGGGTGTCTGTCAAAGTTAGTGCAAAACACGTTGGGATTGGAAATTACACAGACATGCTTGGAAATGATGGAGATAAGCTTGGTTTTGCTCTGGCTGTAAGTGGTATCAAGGAGGTTAAAATTGATCCTGTTTCCAATGGCGATGAATTATGTTGCCAAAATAGATCAGAAGAGAATGATGGTTTACTCAGTCCTAACGTTACCAATAACCCTGCCCCAGTATTTGAAAAAGGGGAATGGGGGGGAGATAAAGGTGAGATATATGATAAAACAGATGATGAAGGCAAGGCTTGGTATTTGGATAGTAAGTTATTCTGGAATTATGGTGTTGTTTGCTTTGCTATGATTCTGATTTTAGTGATGGGAGTAGCTGTTGCTTCGTATTCATTGGATAAAAGGAAGAAGAAGAAAGAAATCGATGAGCAGATGTCAATTCCTGAGGAAAAATTAGAATAATTTTTTACCTTTTTTTAATATTCAGTGAGTGGAACATTCATACCCATTGACTGAGTGCGTATCAAATGTTAAACCGGAGATGATTCAAATGAGCGAAAGACTGTATATCGGAATAGACTTAGGAACATACCAATCGACTGTAATGTCTTCAGAAGGCGTACAAACAACAATTGAGACAGTTGTGGGGCGCCCAAAGGACCCTGTAGCACGCAATTTCTTGGGTAGAGATGTTGTGTTCGGTGTAGAAGCTATCAAACATAGATTAGCTTGTAACTTATACCGTCCTTTAGAACACGGTGTTGCACAAGATGACGAAGATAATTTGAGTGCTGCAAAAGCGTTCGTGACTCACTTAATTGAAAACTGTGATCCAGAAGAATTCGATGAAGTTCTGGGAGTAATTTGTAGCCCATCTCACATTAGTTTCACAGATAAGACAAACTTGGTCTCTATTCTAAGAGGTCTTGTGAATGGAATTATGGTTGTCTCTGAGCCATTTGCAGTTGCATTTGGGCTAGATCAGATTGCTGGCAGTATTGTTGTAGATATTGGAGCGGGAACCACTGATATTGCTCGTATTTACGGAACATTTCCAACAGATGACGATCAATTAACCATCGAAGAAGCGGGTGACTGGCTCGATCATCGATTAATGGAACTCATTCAGAAGAAATATGCTGGTGCACAACTAACTCAATCAATGGTTCGAAGATGGAAGGAAGAGGGGTCCCATGTGGGCGACTCTGGAAATGAATTCATGGTAGACCTGTCTGTTGAAGGCAAAAAACAACATGTCGATATTGGTGATTTGATACGTATTGCATGTAATGATTTAGTTCCTCATCTTGTTGAGGGATTGAAGAAGATTGTTGCAGGTGCTGATCCGGAATACCAATCCGCTCTTCGAAACAACATTATTCTCGCCGGTGGTGGTTCTCTAATTGAAGGATTGGCGGATCGTGTTGCTCAGCAATTAGCAGATATTGGGGACGTAACTGTATGGTGCGCAGAAGATCCAGTGGTTAGAGTTGCAGATGGAGCGTTAAAACTAGCTTCTGCAATGCCAGATGAAATGTACACAGCAATCGAATGATGGCTTTTCGTTTAGAGGGTGAAATTAGGCCTCCAAGGGGCCAACACACACCGAAGGTTCAAGAATGCGGTTTCAACGATGCTACCTGTTGACATGACTACCCAAGATGCCCCTATGCCCGGTGGAGCCGACAGAGAAGCATTGGCTAATATGTTGAATAGCTATGCTCCTGACCAATTAATACAAGAAGTTTTGAGTGCATGGGAAGACCTGTCGATCATCAATGAAGAAGTTGCGGGTTTAAGACAGCAAAATCGGGTTTTAGAATTAGATCTGAGAGAAAGAGAAGATATTGGTTCACCAGATCGTGCACGATTAATACGATTAGAAGAAGACTTGAGAGATAAAGAAGCGCAAATTATTCATCTTGAAAGATTGGTAGATGATGGTCGTGCTGAAATTGAGGAAATTTCTGTTAGTAGTGGTGCGATAAAAGTTGATTCACTTGAAAGAGATAATTCTCTAATGTCAGCTGAATTAGAAGAGAAAACTGCATTGTTGGTAGAAATGGAAGCAAAGGTGACAACATTAGTGGATGCTTTAGAAAAGGCAGCAGAAGCGGGATTAACATCTGTAACTGCCGAAGAAGTCAGAACGTTAAATCAAGAGTTAGAGGGAGTACATAAAGAACTCGAAAGTGAGAAAATTGAAAAAGATTCGGTGATGGAAGAAAGAGATCGATTGAGAGATCTTGTTGAGCAAGTTAGGAATCATCTAGAGATTAGAGATGATCGCATTCGCGAATTAGAAGAGCAATTGCAACGAGTAATGTCCGGCCCCCGTAGTGTATCTGCTGAACATGAATATCTAACCGAACAGATTGAAGAGTTGAAGAGGCGATTAGTAGATCGAAATAGAGAATATGAAGCTCTCAGAAGAAGAGAGAGAAGATTGCATCGGGAGGTATTCGACAGAGATGAAAGAATTGCTCAACTTCAACTTACTATGCAAGACATTGAAGCGGGGCTCTCAGATCGTACTGCAGAATTGAAGGCTTTAGAGGAAAGTCATGACCGACTGGTAGGAGAAATGGGTGCTTTAAGACGTTCAGAAAGTACAAGAGAAGTTGTGAATAAAGCTTTCAGAGATTCGTTGAATGTGGTTCGAGCTCATGAGCAAGTACAAGCAAGAAGAGAGGCTGCTGGACTCCCTACTGGCCTAGAGCCGATTGACGCTCCTCAAGGAGATGTCCCTTCTCCTGGGGGAAGTGCTCCGCCTGCTTTAAGAGATATTGATGAGTGATAAGGCAAGAGAATGGAACAAATTCTATTCAATTCATGCTGTATCATCTTCTTCTTAATTGCGTTCTTTATTGCTGTATCAAAGGGTTGGTATAAGGAAGCATTGAGGATTTTTTTTGGTGATTCTACTATTATCTGTATTTGGTATTCCACTTGGATTAGGAATTCTAGAATTTATTTTGATCGAGTTTTACTATACAATGTAGGTTTCTCTTCGTTAGGTGATTGAAATGACGGTTCTATTGATAGTTGATTTATTGGCAGAACGAGTAGCCTTTGGAAAGAAGGGGGTTGAAGAGATTGTCAAACATTTTCCTGATTATGAAATTTTATTGTGGGCACCACATATAGAAAACCCGATTGATTATGGATTTGGGACCCGTATTGATGAACCATATGAATATGATGTTGTAGTAATCACTGGAAGCAGACGAAATGTTTCAATGTGGGAACCTTGGATGGACAGGGTTGCGAGATTAATCAAAGAATGTGAAGTTCCACTGTATGGGATTTGTTTTGGGCACCAAATCATCTGCAAAGTATTGGGAGGAGAAGTTATTCGAGCAGAAGAAAAAACAGAAAGTATGATGGTCGTAAATTACAATGATACAAGGGTTGTGAATCAATTATTTTCACACCAAGATCATGTCATTGATTCTGGTGAAATGGAAGTAATTGCTTCTTCAGAACATTGTGATATTGTTGCCTGTGTACATCCAACGAGGGAAATAAAAACAGTACAATTTCATCCAGAAGCTGTATTGTCTGTTCTTGATTATTCAGTAGAATGTGGGGATATGAATGAAGAAGAAAGAGTTGAATTTGGTGATGGTATTCAAGATCTAGATTTCAGTCAATCATTTTTGGTCTGAGTTTAGGGTTTCAGTAACCCATATTCAAATGAATAAATTATCATAGTTTTTCCTGTCCATTTATTGAAACTGCGTGCGTATTCTACAAACCTTTTCTCCATTCTTCCATTTTTATTCAGTATATCATGCCAATACATATGAGTTTTTGTTCCAACTATGATTACTGTATTTGTCCTAAGACAGGTCTTAATATGCTTCTCTATTGTTCCCTTTACATCATCCAGATAATCAATGAAAAAGTAAGCTTCTGGATAACAATCAGACGTGGAAGTCCCGGGATAACAGTTGACTTTAGTCTTAACACCCATTTCACTCAGTAGAGTGTCTATATTCTCTGGTGTTCCAAGTGACGGGGGAGGGATTTTAGTTAGATCAAACTCATTGGTTGTTTGCAAGAGTTGGTGAAGTGAATCGAGGTGCATAAGATGAGGTGTTTTTCAAAGTATATATTTCCTCGTATCTTTTTTTCTGTAAATTAAACATTTAGATTTTAGTATGTCTTTCTTTGGTGATATTTGATGGATTTAGAAATTGCAGCCGCTTGGGCAGAGGTATTTGGTCTAGTGACCATTTTGGGTGCTGCAATTTATTCTTGGTATCAAATTCGAGAATTAAGGCGTTCAAGAGATAGTACAACTGCAATGAGTCTAGCAGCAAATTTTCAAAGTGAAGATTTTGTTGTCGGACTTACATCGATCATGAACATCAAAGTCGATCCAAGAGAATTTGAGTATGGAAATGACGAGAAAAATTACATGAATTTACGAGAACACTTTGGAGATGATTGGCCAAAAGTAATGACATTGTTAACAACATGGGAAAGTATTGGTGTGCTAATTCATCGGGGAGATATGGATTTCCATGTGTTCTACGACCTCTTCTCTGGTGTTTTGCTCAAAAGTTACTATGCGTTTGAATTCTATTTAGATCCTATTCGAGACGATCCTACTAACAAGGATTTAGAATGGATGATTTGGTTGGTTGATCGAGTTATTGAATACGAAGATTCGGGGTCTGGGACTAAAGCTGCATGGTATGAATTCAAAGATTGGGCACCACCATTGCGTAAATAGGAGAAGAAGATGTTGACGAAACAACAATCAGATTGGTTGGATATTGGCATTGAACACTTCAATGAAGGGAGATTTTGGCATGCACATGAAGATTGGGAAGCACTATGGATATCCCTGAAGGGAAATGCGAGTAAAGAATTGATTGATGGAGTACAGGGTATTATTCAAATTGCAGCAATGCTACTAAATCATCAACGAAAAAAAGCAAGAGGGGTTGTCAGTCTTTGGGTTAAATCAAGTGCAAAGTTAACACCTGTAATTGACGGTCTTTTTGATCTTGATATTGCCAGCCTATATGCTGAATGTGAACCGTTTCACTTAGATGTTGACTCTTTTTCTTTAAATGCCGTATCTGTAAAAATAAGGTTCTTAAATAGAAAAATCTGACATAATTATGAACGCATTGTTTGAATGTATTCCCTCATTACTTTCTCAAGTTCAGCAGCATCATCAAATTCTTCAGTAAGATTTCCTGTAACAATCCAATCTGCGCCCGCGTTAACTGATTGTTGGGCTAATTTTCCATTGTGCATACCACCACCAACAACAATCATTGCATTTGGTGCCACCTTTTTAGCTGCAGAAATCATTTCTGGCGGAACTGGTGATGATGCGCCGCTTCCAGCCTCTAGGTAAATTAGTGGAAACCCAAAACATTCTGCAGCAGCAACGTAATTTACACATCTGTCTTTTTGATCGGGTAAAATTAGATCGGCTTCTCCAACCTCTCCAACTTTACCTCCTGGTGCAAATACAATATATCCCATTGGAATTGGTTCGATTTTCATCTTCTGAACGATTGTTCCCCCCAATACTTGTTCACCCATCACGAACTGAAGGTTTCTACTATTCATGAGAGTCATGAACGTTATACCATCAGCGGCAGGAGAAAGTGCTCTGGCCCCTGCTGGAAATAATAAAACTGGAATATTCCAATCCTCTTCAGACGCTTCCGAATCTTGTGTCGCATTCCATTTACATAATTCCAATGATTCTTGAATAGCAACTACTGTATCATGAACAGGGGTGCCATCAACAGCTGTTGACCCCCCAACTAAGATACATCGGGTGCCTGCTAAAACGCAAGCTATAGATCTCTTAGCTGCCATTTCGGGTGTTTGATCATCTGGATCAATTACCAATATATGGCCGGGATGTGGTGATGATCTGAGATGCTGTAAAACAGATATGTTGTCATAAAGGACCATGTGTCTCGCAATGAAATGAAGCATATGGAGATGATGGATTAATTGAGTCCTATACTACTATCTAAGTAATTTTTAGCTATCTCCAAGTTCATATCAATTGTGTTTGGAGAATTAGTAGTTCCTCTACCTATTTTTTTCTCAAACACGTTGGGTATTGTTATTGGTGTCAATGACCATGACTCAAATGATGCATCATATCTTTTAGAAAAAATAGATATCTCAGGCGGTGGAGTATCTGAATGAATATAGCAATACCATTGATGTGAGTTAGATTCTGGTATACTTATATCGTGTAAAAAATCGAATGAAATTTCTCCCTTTAGTGATGTAGATCCTCTAATTTCTCCAGTGTTCGAAGATGTTTGAGTGAATTTAGCACGGGTCGAAATTTTAGCCCCATTGTTAGCCAGAACAATAGCTAAATGCTTCTCAAACCATTCTGAACGTAATGATGATGCTGATATGTTCATTGAATTGGGTAAAGGTTCTAGTTGTAATTGATTAAAAATGTTAATGGAAGAAAATAAACCACAAGAAGTAGTTGGCATCCCAATTTCTGCAGATGGATGTAACAACAAAATAGAATCATTAGTGGATAGCTGAATTAGTCTGGCTGAAATTAAAGAAATAATATCTGAATTAGGAAATACATGATCAAATATCATGGAGTCACCATTTCAATAATTGATAATGCGTGTACTGGACACAGAGGAATACAATGTTCACAATGAATACATTCTAATTCTTCTACAACTGCTAGTTTGTCATCGAGAAAAAGGGCGTTAACAGGACATAAAGCAATGCATGCAGCACAACCAAAACAGCGTTCTTCGTTTACATGGAAGATATGGTTCTCTATCTTCCCCATGATTGATCGAAGAAATGATATGGAATCAACTTGATGGTAAAAATATAAAATATGAATTAATTTGTTAAGAATTCCCACTCCCCCTGATTTCCAATGGAGACAACTTTTTCCAAACCCAGTAAAAATCAATACAGATTATTACTAAAAAAATCAATATACAATCTAGATAAGAGAACAGAGACTTATTATTATTGAGTATTGAATTTTACATAATAAAATAAGTTATATCGAAATCTATTTTTTCCATTGGAATCAAAGGGGTTCCTCAATCAAATCATAACGTGTTTCAAGTACTCTTAACAAATATCTGAAATTGATGGTATTCTATACTCCCGGGCGGACAACATCTTATTCTTTGGAAAAAATTGAGCATGGAATTCGTTTTCATTTTCTTGGTGGTGCAAAAGAGGTAGGCAATGTAGCATGTGTTATTGAAGACAATACGCAGACTCGGGTTTTAATCGATTATGGATTATCTCCTGGTGATCCACCTACATACCCACAAGAATCCCCACCGATAGATGCAGCTATCATCACTCATGCCCATTTAGATCATATTGGAATGATTCCATGGATTACTGCAAGTCACAACTGTCCATTACATGCTACACATCTTACTGCTGCTTTAGCAGACATGATGTGGCAAGATACATACAAGATTTCGAAAATAGAAGGCTACCCATTACCATGGGATAGAAGAGATATTGAAGATTCTGATATGGCTTGGGAAACACATTCTTTTGGAGTACAACAGTCTGTTGGAAATTGGAAATGGAAATTTTTGCAGGCAGGACATGTTCCTGGAGCTGCAATGATTCACATCGAGACTCCAACGAAAAACATACTATGGTCTGGTGATATAGACACAAGAAATACACCTAATGTAAGCGGGGCCAAACCAATAGAAACAGATATTCTTGTTTTAGAAGGCACATATGGAGGAAGAGAACATCCGGATAGGTTAGAAGAGGAATTGAGATTTGTTAACAAAGTAAAGGAAGTCGTTAATCGGGGTGGACTAACTATTGTACCGGCATTTGCATCGGGGCGTGGACAAGATATACTCAGAATTCTCCATAAACATGCTCCACATCTAAATGTCCACTATGATGGAATGGGTAAACGAGTGACTCGTCATTGGATGAATCATCCAGAATTTATCTACAATGCAAAAGAATGGGATAAAATATGGCCTTGGGTTCGCAAGGTAGGAAGCAAGTCTGATAGAAAGAAAGCACTTTCTGCTGATGTTATTGTTACTACCAGTGGAATGCTCAAAGGTGGACCTGTTTTATGGTACTTGAATAGAGTACGTGACGATCCAAATTCTGCAGTGTTAATTACAGGATATCAAGCTGAAGATACTGGAGGTAGGATGCTTCTTGAAACAGGAAAAATTCCTATTTATGGAGATACTGTTGAAATCCAATGTGAAGTTGACAAATTTCAACTTTCAAATCATGCAGGACACTCCTCACTCGTCGAATTTGCAAAACAAACCAAAGCAAAAGACGTAGTATTGTTTCATTTACCACTCGACTCCATTGATCCATTGCAACGTGACATTGAAAAAAATGGACAATCTGTTCATGTCCCAGAAAATGGAGAATCATTCATTATTGAATAATAGAAACAACATGAAGTGTAAATTCAACGAAGTCATTGAATACATAACCCCCCTCAAAGACACATGGCTGCAGATAAGGGCACCAAGAAATCCCGTGGAAAGGGTGGTCGAAAGAGAAGAAAGATCAAACTTTCTCTTCGGTCACGTTCGTTGAAAAAAGAACAAAGCCATATGGATACTATTGGATGGTCAAAAATTCAAGAAGATCGCAGTCAAGATACCGGACCCAAAGAACCAGAAGTAATACAACACCAATGCACATTTTGTGGTGCCATGATGCGAATTCCCAAACCCAAACGAGCAAAATATCAAGTTGAATGCGCCCATCCTGATTGTGATCACATTGATTCTATTGAATAATTACTCTTCTTGATCTATACTCGAGATATAAGACATCTCGATATATTTCACTCGTTCATCTTGTAGATTATATGAATTAGCTAACATAAGAAGCAGACGACGCTCATCATCACTGATTACACCATCCTTTAGAGTCTTGATATAAGCGTCAAGATATTTATTCTCAACATCGGAAAATTCTGATGGAAGAATCCGTCCCGAAACCCCATCTATCAATGAGATCACAGGTTTACGTACTACCACAACACCAATTCCAACCATCACTCCCCCCATAATTCCAAAACCTATCAAATTCTCCATAATTTCACTACCAATAACGAATGAGACGACTCCCAGGCTGGTGAATACAGCAGTTGTAAATGTCGCCCTTAATTTCTTGTCGATTCCAAAGACAGACTCTTTCAGACTTGCATGAACGAACATCAAAGCCTCAAAAGAAATCGCAAGCGGCAAAATCGCGAGTGATGAAGTCCAAAGGAAAAACGTCATTCGATCTAATGTGGTTTGTTCATCACCAAATTGCAGAGCTAAATTGTCACTGAAGGTGAGCATTTCTCCACCATTCAGTAATGGGAAAATAACCACTAAGAGGAATGCGTATACCATGCTTATGAGTAATTTACCAAGAAATCCAATGTATAACGACCTGTTTGTCAGAGTATCATTTCTGTCAGTCGATTTACTTTCTAGCATTGCTGAACGGAATAAAATCAATGCGAATATACCAGCTGGTACTTGAGTGAATCCAATCAACCAAAGAGTAGGATGTTCATCAGTAATAAGCGCCTCAAACGCACTCGGACAAGTACCCATATCTGATTTGATCTGAAGCATACTTTCAGTTATGTCTCCAAACCACGATTGCAAAACAGGAGGACTATTCACTCCCTCACATACAATCCAAGCCCCGTTTGCTATTTCGATTCCTTCTTGACCCCGAATCAGGACCCAAATCAGTAAACCAACAATCGGTATTACATACCACAACCTCTTTTGGAGTGCTTCAGAATACAAGAACTGGAATCGGTTCACCTTGTAGTAGACGGGAAATGAAAGGTATAACATGACTGATGTAATGATAGCAAACATGTAAACATCGTATTTCATCCACCACAAGTAATCCCATAACCACTCAAATTTTGGCCCATTAGGAAAAAAGTCCCAAAAAAGGACAGTCGCCTTTTGTGCCTCAAAGATCAGCAAAACAGCCATAAATCGATTTTCGAACCCTCTTGGATTTGCTTTTATTATCAGAAAACTAATCCCACACATCCAAATGAGGACAATTCCCGAAAAAATAGAAATTATTTGCCTGTAACCATAGAGGCTATCTGCATCAAAAACACTGACGTAATGAGCTATGACATCTTCTAACATTAATGTTCACCATAATGTTTCCATTCCGAACCATCCCACCATTGAGTATTACCATCACTCATATTCCTCCATGTGTAACCGCTTTCATCCGTCCATTGTTGAACTACGGAAACATCCTCCTTTTGTACAGTAAGAACAACTGCCACCTTTTCAGATGTAATGTCCTCTTCAATAGAATTCTTTCGTTTGTTTTCAATAAAATTACGCTCAATCTCAACAACTCTTTCATCGGTAATTCTGTATGCTGTAGCTAGTTTTTTCAGTAATATTCTTTCATTATTTGTGATTTCTCCATCCTCTAATGATGTCGAAAACAACTCAAGATATTCTTTTTCTTCAGAAGTATAATCAGTAGGAATTAGGCGATTAGAAAACCCATCGAGAATTCCTATTATTGGCCTTCTGACCACAAATAATCCAACCCCTAAAAATACTCCACCAATCAATCCGAATCCAAGCACATTTTCCATTATCTCACTAGCAGCAATAAAAGAAATAGCACCCACACCAGTAAAAATTGTATTTGTAAACGCTTTTCTCAATTTTTCATCTATTCCGAGAATTGTATCTTTAGTAGATGCATATACAAACATCATTGCTTCGAAACCAACCCCAATAACAGGCAGAGACAAATTAGTGGTCCAAATGAAATATTTTACATTCGCCATAACAGACCGATCAACATATTTCCATTCTGCTTGTGCTATGAATCCAGCTGGACCCCCATTAATCAATGGTAAGATTATGAGTATTGTTGAGAAGAAAATTGTATTGGCAATCACCTTACCCATGAATCCAGTGTAAAACGTCCTTGAAATTAGCTCGTTATTACTATCCATTTCACCTTGCTTAATTGTAATTCGAATCAAAATAAGAGCAACAATAGATACTGGTGTCCCCATAAGAGTCAGAAACCACAATCCCACACGCTGATCACTAATTACACTATCAAATACAGCAGTGCACGTTCCGATTGAACTTCGTATGTTTTCTGCTTCAGCAGTAACTTGCCCATACCACACATTTAGAACAGGTTCAGCGCCTACTGCCGAACAACTTAGCCACGAAGCATTTTCCAAGATAAATGGGGATGTATCCTTGATTAAGACCCAGGTTGTAACCCCTATGATGGGAGCAATCCACCACGCATATCTTTGGACTCTTTCATTATACATAAATTTCAAAATATTAATTCGAAAATAAACTGGGAACAGAAGATAAAGAATTACTGCTGTAATGTTAGCGATCATGAAACCGTCGATCTTCAGAATCCATAATACATCCCATATTCCTTCGAATTCAACTCCATAAGGCATGATATTAGAGGCCTGCCAAACTCCCTTTAACCCCTCAAAAAGCAGCAAGGTACCTATGAATCTATTTTGTAGATTAGTTGTATCAGATTTCAATACTAAATAAGAAAGACCGATTATCCATACAACGATTACCAATGCAATCCAATTTATGACCATATCCAATCCAAAGAAACGATCAGCGCCAAAAGCTCTCACATAATGTTCTGCAAGAGTGGCCACATATTGGCGTAAATTGATTATGATATAATTCTTAATCCGTATAGTCACTAAAATATCAATTCAATTACTCGTTTCATGGCAGCCAATACTAACACAACAACCAACAAACGGCGGATTGTAATTTCATGAGCATTAACAGCTCCTAATCGTGAACCAATTAATCCTCCCAATACTACGACAATTGAAAATGGAATCAAAATTCCAAAATCAATCACCAATTGACCTGAAATCGATGCACCAGTGATCCCTGCAGCCGAATTTACCCAGATAAATAAGGCAGATGTCGCAGCAACATTCTTTGCTGAAGCCCATTTATTTAACAGCAAAATTGGAGATAGAAAAATACCTCCACCAACTCCAATGATTCCACTGGTAAATCCTATCCCACCACCAATCGGTAGTGAGTTTTTCAAAGGGGGAATATTCAATTCAGTAGATCTACTTTCGTTCTCAATTTTCATCAAACGATATGCAGCCCAAATAAGTATGATTGAGAGCAGTGTATCATATAATGCTCCATCTACAATCAAAAATCCACCCAGCATCGCAAAGGGAATACTTGTTATTATGAAG
>MDTG01044430.1_pt1 | contig 13568 bp, 10 predicted proteins | sample 811421 | NCBI WGS metagenome assembly MDTG01 (sample SAMN05326645, study PRJNA326480) | marine metagenome | isolation source: seawater | place: Pacific Ocean: South East | collected 2011 | reverse complement strand
CTCGGTCTTCGGGCTCGGGCTCTCGGACTCGGTCGTCGGGCTCGGGCTCTCGGACTCGGACTCGGTCTTCGGGCTCAGGCCCTCGGACTCGGTCGTCGGGCTCGGGCTCGGGCGCTCGGACTCGGTCGTCGGGTTCGGGCTCTCGGACTCGGCCGTCAGGCCCTCGGACTCGGCCTCGGTCGTCGGGCCCCCAGCCTCCACCGGCTTCACAGCCTGTGGGTCGTCGCCAGCGCTCACGTCGTTCGAGGGAGGATCCGCCACGGGGCAGGAGTATACGGCCCCTCCATCGTCCAGACCTACACGGCCGGGCGCTGTCTCCTCGACCCGTCGCGTGAGCGCCGCGGGCCGAACAGCCGGCTCGCTGGCTGGATAGACTGCGCGGGTGGCGCGGATCGACCCCCACCGACGAACCCTCGACTGCAAGCTCGTCTACTACGGGCCCGGGCTCTCGGGCAAGACGACGAACCTGGAGCACGTCTACGCGAGCGTGCCCAAGAAGCGGCGCGGCGAGCTCTCGACGATCGCGACTCGCGGCGACCGCACGATCTTCTTCGACATGCTGCCCCTCGACCTGGGCTCGATCGAAGGGCTGCGGGTCCGGGTCGGCCTGTTCACGGTCCCGGGCCAGTCCTACTACGCGGCGACCCGCGCCCTGGTCCTCTCGGGCGCGGACGGGGTCGTGTTCGTGGCCGACTCGCAGGCGCAGCGCCTGCCGGAGAACGTGGCCGCCGTCGAGGAGCTGAACACCAACCTGCTCGAGGGCGGGCGGCCCCTGCTCTCGACGCCCCACGTCTTCCAGTGGAACAAGCGCGACATGCCCGACGCGCTCCCGACCGACAACCTGTCCCGCCTGCTCAACCAGCACGGGGCGCAGGCTTTCGAGGCGGTGGCGCTGCGGGGCGAAGGTGTGCTCGAGACGCTCAGCGCGGCGACGCGCCTGATGCTGGTCTCGGTCCGCGAGCAGCTGGCGGGCGGCGAGCTACAGGTCAAGCGGAGCGACGAGCGCCCGCCCACGACGCCTCTGGTCCGGCGCGGGCCGGCGCCGCGCCAGATCCTGACCAGCTCCGACGACCTGGCCGCGGCGACCGAGGGCTCCCTCGGCGAGCAGATCGGCGGCTGCACCCTGGTCGAGAAGCTGGGCGAGGGGGGCATGGGCGTGGTCTACCTGGGCAGGCGCGACGCCACGGGCGAGACGGTCGTCGTCAAGACGATCAAGCCGGGCAAGACGAGCCCCAAGCGGGTGCGGCGCTTCTTCCGCGAGGCGCGCGCGGCGGCCCTGCTCGAGCACGAGAACATCGTGGCGGTCCGCGAGGTCGGCACCGACGCGGCGAGCGGCATGCACTACATGATCATGCAGCACGTGGGCGGGGTGAACCTGCGCGACCACGTCGAGCTGCGCGGGCCGCTCGAGCCCTTCGAGGCGCTGCGCCTCGTGCACGAGGTGGCCCGCGGGCTGGCCGTCGCCCACGAGGCCGGCGTGATCCACCGCGACGTCAAGCCCGAGAACCTGATCCTGACGCCCGCCGGCGAGGTGCGCCTGATCGACTTCGGTCTGGCCAAGGACCGGGACCAGCTGGCCGTGAGCCACTCGGGGGAGCGGGTCGGGACGCCGGCCTACATGGCGCCCGAGATGCGGGACGCCGGCGGCGGGGACGCGCGAGCGGACGTGTTCTCGCTCGGGCTGACCTACTACCACCTGATCCGCGGCGAGATCCCCTACACGGGCTGTCGGGTCCGGGACGTGTGGAACAACGAGGCCCGGATCTCGCCTCCGGCGCTGCCCGCGCCGATCCTGGCCCTGCTCGAGCGCATGCTGGCGCGCGATCCCGCCGCGCGGCCGCGCGACGCAGGGGCGCTGCTGGAGGAGCTCGAGGCGCTCTGGGATCCGAGCCTGGACATGAGCAAGCGGGGCACGCCGACGCGGGGCTTCTGGCTCTGGCGCGAGCCGAAGCTGCGCGCGGCCCGCGACCCGATCGCGGGCTTCGGGCCCGTCCCGGCGGCGCCGGACGCCGCCACCGCCTCGGTGATCGTCGCCGAGCCGGTGCCAGCGGCGGAGCTGATGGAGACGCCCCAGCCGGACGGCCCCGCGGGCCACGGGGCCTACCTCTCGGAGGTGCTCACGGCGCTCAACACCTGGGACGCCCTCGACGTCGACTTCGACGCGCGCAGCAGCCAGGAGCTGGCTCGCCTGATCGACGAGGCCTGGGGGAGCAACCCCCCGACCTGGGGGCAGAGCGCGCGCCGCGAGCCGCGTCCCGTGGGCGGGCCCGACCATCCCGAGCGCCTGCTCGGGCGCGACTGGCGGGACGACCTCCGCCAGGCGATCGACGGGATCGACGCCCAGGAGGTCAGCGAGCGGCGGCGCCGCCGCTTGAGCCGCGACCCGGGCCAGGCCGAGCTGAACGCCCTGCTGCGGGCCGGGCCGGCCAGCCCGCCCTCCCAGCGGCTGCGCAAGGTCTCGCCCAGCGACCAGCGACCGGACCTGACCGACGCGATCAAGCGCAACCGGCGCCACCCCCAGCCCTACACCCGCCGCGGGATCGCGCGGGCCAAGGCGGGCAAGCTGGAGGGGGCGATCCGCGACTACACCCGCGCCCTGCGCCTCGACCCCGACTACCTGCCGGCCCTGGCCAATCGCGCCTGCGCCAACTTCCACCTCGAGCGCTACGCCGAGGTCGAGGAGGACGCGACGCGGGCCCTCGAGCTGGCGCCGCGGCTGGCCAAGGCCTGGCTCTTCCGCGGCCTGGCCCGCGCCCTCGCCGGTCGCGGGCGCCAGGCGCTGGGGGACCTGACCCGCTTCCTCGAGCTGAGCCCCTACTCGCCCTACGTCCACTACGTGCGCCGCCTGCTCGAACACGGCCCGGGAGGCCCCCGATGAGAGCTCCCCTCACGCTCGCGGCGCTCCTGGTCGCGCTGAGCTGGCCGCTCCTCGGCCAGGCTCAGGAGCCAGGCGCCACGCCGGGCCCGCCTGCGCAGGCCCTGCCCGTGAGCGCGGGCGGCCAGCGCCCTGTCACGGTCGGCCTCTACGTGATCGACCTGACCCGGATCGACGACGCCCGCCGCGAGGCCGAGGTCGACTTCGTCGTGCTGGTCTCGTGGCAGGACCAGACCTTGGCGGGGCGCTATGGGGCGCCGACCGTGGTGCCGCGAGACTCGATCTGGAACCCCGACGTGGGCGTGTTCAACAACCGCGACCTGCGCACGCAGCGGAGCGAGGACCTGGTCGTGGCGCCCGACGGGAGCGTGACCCAGATCCAGCGCTATATCGGCACGATCTCGGCGTCCTTCGACCTGAGCGAGTTCCCCCGCGACCGGCACCGCCTCGCGATCGAGCTGGCCTCGACCAGGAGCGCCGAGGTCCAGCTCGTGCCCGCGCCGCCCCTGATCGGCCAGGCGAGCGAGCTGAGCCTGCCGGGCTGGCGCGCCAGCCAGGGCGAGGCGGAGCTCTTCGAGCACCAGCTCCTCCAGCTCCGCCTGCCCGGCTTCCGCTACTCGATCCCCGTCGCGCGCCGCTTCGGCTACTACGCCTGGAACGTGTTCCTGCCGCTGAGCCTGGTCGTGCTGATGGCCTTCTCCAGCCTCTGGATCCGGCCCAGCCACGCCGCCCCGCGGATCGGGGTCGCCGCGACCTCGATGCTGACCGTGATCGCCTATCGCTTCGCCCTGGCCCAGCACGTGCCCCAGCTCGACTACCTGACCCGGCTGGACGCCTTCCTGCTGGGGGCGACGGCCCTGGTGTTCCTCTCCGTCGTGATCGCGGTTTGGTCCACGACCTGCGAAGCTGGCGGGGACTCGGAGCGCGCGCTCAGGATCGACCGCCGCGCGCGAGTGGGCCTGCTGAGCGGCTTCTTGCTGGCCGCGCTGGCCTCGCTCCTGGCCTGAGCGCGGCGTCGGGCGGCGTTCGGTCTACCCCCGGCGCTTGCGGGCGCAGGGAGGTAAGTGTTTACTCACTTCATGCCCGCAGCCCGCAAGACCAGGACGCGGCCGCGCAAGCGGTTGAGCGCCGCCGAGCGCCGCACCCAGACCCTCGAGCGCGTGACTCGGCTCTTCGCCGAGCGCGGCTTCTCGGGCACGACCACCGCGGACCTGGCCCGAGCGGCCGGCGTCAGCGAGGCCATGCTCTACAAGCTCTTCGGGAGCAAGGAGGGGATCTACCAGGCCATGGTCGAGCACAAGCTCGCCCACGCCGGCTGGGGTGAGTTCCCCGCCGACCCCGAGCTGGCCCCGCGTGAGTTCTTCCGCGGGCTGGCGCTCAGGATCTTCGAGCGGGTCGAGGCCGACCCCGACTTCGTGCGCCTGCTCCACTACAGCGACCTCCAGGGCGGGCGCTTCGCCGAGCTCTTCCACGCGGCCATGGGCGAGGCGGTCCTGGAGTCGGTCGGGGCCTACGTCGCGGGCCAGGCCGCGGGCGGCGTTCTGCGCGCGGACCTCGACCCCCAGCTCGCGGGCGCGAGCTTCCTCTGCACCTGCTGGCACTGGGCCGTGGCGCGCAAGGTGTTCCAGACGCCCTACCTGACGGGGGTCGCCGACGAGCAGGTGATCACGACCCTGGTCTCGCTCTTCCTGGAAGGGGTGCAGGCGTGAACACCCGCGGCGCGCTGGTCGGCTGCGGGCTGCCGGTCCTGATCCTGCTCGGCGGGGCGGGCGCCTTCGTGTCGCTCTCGAGCCTCAAGCCCGACCGCCCCGAGGCGACCGTCCAGGAGCGGGTCGCGCCCCTGGTCCGGGTCGAGCCCCTCCAGCCGCGCTCGGTGACCCTGGACGTCGTGGGGCACGGCACCGTCCGGGCCCGCGACGAGGTGCACCTCAGCGTGGAGGTCGCCGGGCGCGTGGCCTTCGTCGCGACCAACCTCCGCCCCGGCAGCTTCGTCGAGCGCGACCAGCTCCTGGTCCGCCTCGACGGGCGGGCGCAGGGGATCGCCCACAAGGCGGCCCTGGCCGACGTCGCCGCCGCCCGCGCCGCGGTCGGCCGCCTGCGCGCCCTCGGCGAGCACCTCGAGCGGGAGGTCGAGCTGCGGGAGGAGCGCGCCGCCCTGGCCAAGGGCGAGTGGGAGCGCCAGCAGCGCCTGCGCAGCCAGGGCGTCGCCAGCCAGGACCGCCTCGACGCGGCCCGGCAGGCCTACGTGCAGGAGGAGAGCGCCCTCAGCCAGGCCCACCGCGCGCGCGACGTGAACCCCCACGACCTGGCCTCGGCCGAGGCCCGGCTGGCCGCGGCCCAGGCCGCGCTGGAGCGGGCCGAGCACGACCTGACCCGGCTCGAGCTGCGCGCGCCCCTGCGGGCCCAGGTCCGCGCGCGCGACGTGGAGCTGGGCCGGGTGCTCGCGCCTGGCGCGCCCGTGATCGCGCTCGCCGGCCACGAGGCCTACGAGGTCGCCGTCCAGATCAGCCACGCCGACCTGACCAAGCTGGCCTTCGTGCCCAAGGGCGCGATCCCGCGCGGGATCAAGGCTCCCCCCGGGGTGGCCGGTCGGACCCCGGCCCAGGTCCTGTGGCTGGCGCACCCCGAGTCGCGCTGGGAGGGCCACCTGACGCGCGTCGAGTCGGTCGACCCCGACACGCGCACGATCCCGGCCGTGGTCGAGGTCAGCCAGCCCTGGAGCCCGCTCGAGCGCGGCCAGCCCCCGCTCCTGATCGGCGCCTACTGCCGGGTCACGCTCCAGGGCAAGGCCCGCGCGGGCGCCTGGCTGGTGCCCGAGGTCGCGATCCGCGAGGGCGAGCGGCTCTACCTCCTCCGCGAGGGCAAGCTCGCGATCGTGGGCGTCCAGGTCGACCACCGGGCCGGTGAGGAGGCGGTGATCACGCCGCGCGAGCCGATCCAGCCGGGCGACCAGCTGATCGTGTCGCGCCTGGCCTACCCGGTCGTCGGAATGTCCCTGCGCGTCGCCGCGGCCGCCAAGGCGGGCTCGCCGGCTGAGGAGCAGGCTGGGGAGTCGGGCGAGTGAGATACCTCGTCGCGGCGGCGGCGAAGCACCCGGTCTTCGCCAACCTGCTGATGGTCGTGCTCCTGATCGCGGGCGTGTGGGGCTACGGCCACATGCGGGCCGAGACCTTCCCCGACGTCTCGACCGAGATCGCGACGGTGACCTTCGTCTACCCGGCGGCCTCGGCCGAGGAGGTCGAGCAGGGCGTGATCCTGCGCGCCGAAGAGGCGCTGCAGGGTCTGGAGGGGATCGAGGACGTGCTGAGCGTGGCGCGCGAAGGCGTGGCGACGCTCCAGGTCGAGCTCAAGGAGGCCTCCCCCGAGGAGCGGCGCGAGGTGATCGCCGAGCTCAAGGACCGGATCGACTCGATCCAGGACCTGCCCGAGGACGTGGAGGAGCCGACCGTCCGCGAGCTGTTGATCGAGCTCCCCGCGGCCCTGCTCGTGATCCACGGTCCGGCCGAGGAGGCGACCCTGCGCGGGCTGGCTCACCGCTTCAAGGACGGGCTGCGCGCCGAGGGGATCGCGCAGGTGCACCTCTTCGGCCTGCGCGAGCACATGATCTCGATCGAGGTCAGCGAGGACGCCCTGCGCGCCCACGGGATCTCGCTCCAGGACGTGGCGCGCGTGGTCCGCGCCAGCAGCCTCAACCTGCCGGCGGGCTCCCTGCGCTCCCTGCGCGAAGAGCTCAAGCTCGAGGTCCGCGGGCGCCTCATGACCGGGCGCGAATACGCCGACCTGGTCGTGCTCAGCCAGCGGGACGGCGCGGTGGTGCGCCTGGGCGACCTGGCCAAGATCCACGACGCCTTCGCCGACGAGGGGATCCTGGGCCGCTTTCGGGGCGAGCGCGCCAGCCTGATCCAGGTCAACGCGACCGACGCCGACGACACGATCGAGCTGGCCAAGAAGGCGATCGACTTCGCCCACTCGGCCGACCTCCCCGAGGGGGTCCAGGTCACGGTCCTGGGCGACTTCTCGCGCGACATCGTGGACCGGATCGGGCTCCTGCTCGGCAACGGCTGGCAGGGGCTGCTGCTGCTCTTCCTCTGCCTGGTGCTCTTCTTGAACCTCCGCCTCAGCCTGTGGGTCGCGGCGGGGATCCCGGTCGCCTTCGCGACGGCGGGCGTGATCGTGTGGGCGGCCGGCCAGTCGCTCAACATGATCAACCTGTTCGGCCTGATCCTGGTGCTCGGGATCGTGGTCGACGACGCGATCGTGGTCGGCGAGAGCATCTACTCGCGCCAAGAGGAGGGGCTCCCCCCGCTCGAGGCCGCGATCCAGGGCGCGAACATGGTCTCGCTCCCGGTCTTGGCGGGCGTGACGACCTCGATCGTGGCCTTCGTGCCGCTCTTCTTCGTCGACGGGCTGATGGGCAAGTTCATCGTCGAGATGCCCCTGATCGTGATCGCGACCCTGGTCGGGTCGCTGGTCGAGAGCCTGTTCATCCTCCCCAACCACCTCGCCCACACCGAGCTGCGCTCCCCCGAGCAGCGCGCCGCGAGCGAGGGCGAGGACGCGCTCGCCGCGCGCGCCAGCAAGCCGACCCTCGCTGGCTCGATCCGCGCCAAGCTCGACGAGACCTTCCAGAGCGCGGTCAGCCGCGGCTACGTGCCGCTCTACGACTTCAGCCAGCGCAACCGGCTCAGCACCGTCGCGCTGGCCTTCGCGAGCCTGCTGGCCTGCGCGGGCCTGATCGCGGGCGGCGTGCTGCGCTTCGTGATGCTCCCCAAGGAAGACAGCGTCTACACCCAGGTCGACGTGACCTTCCCGGCCGGCACGCCCTTCGAGACGACGGCGGCCACGGTCGCGCACCTCGAGGACGTGGCGCGCGAGGTCAACCGGCAGCTCGACCGCGGCGAGGGCGGGCCCTTCGTGGGGATCTACGCGACGGCGGGCGTGGACGGACAGTCCCACGTCGGACGCCTGGTCGCCGCGCTCAAGCCGGCCGAGCAGCGGACCATGCACTCGGAGCAGATCATGAGCGCCTGGCGCGAGGCGGCGGGCCCCGTGGTCGGCGCGCAGCAGGTCCGCTTCGGCCAGTTCGGCGGCGTGTGGAGCAAGGACATCGAGCTCAAGGTCCGCGGCGAGAACCCGCAGCGCGTGCTGGCCGCGACCAACGCCCTGGTCCAGGCCGTGGCCGACCAGCCCGGGACCCTTGACGCCAGCAGCGACTTCCTCCCGGGCAAGCGCGAGCTGCGCGTGCGCCTGACCGAGCTGGGGCGGATCCAGGGGATCACGGTCGCCAGCCTGGCCGACCAGGTGCGCGACGCCTTCCACGGCGACGAGGCGGTCAAGCTGCAGCGCGGCCGCGACGAGGTCGAGGTCCGCGTGCGCTACCCCCGCCACGAGCGGGTCAGCCAGGCCGACCTCGAGCGAATGTGGGTCCGCGGGCCCAGCGGCGAGACCTTCCCCTTCGGCGAGGTGGCCTCGGTCGAGCTGGTCCCCGGCCTGGCCGAGATCCGGCGCCGCAACGGCCAGCGCGAGCTGACGGTCACCGCCTCGATCGACGAGGACGCGACCACGGCCTCGCTCGTGTCGGAGGCCCTCGACGAGGGCGCCCTGCCCGAGATCGCGGCCCGCTTCCCAGACGTCAAGATCCAGGTCAAGGGCGCGGCCGCCGAGACCGCCGAGACGGTGACCTCGCTGATGGTCGGCTTCGCGGGCGCGGGCATGGGCATGTTCATGATCCTGGCCCTGATGTTCCGCTCCTACCTCCAGCCGCTCTTGATCATGGCCGTGATCCCCTTCGGCTTCGTGGGCGCCGTCTGCGCGCACCTGCTCTACGGGATCCCCTTCACGATGCTGAGCGTGTTCGGGCTGGTCGCCCTGGCCGGCGTGGTGGTCAACGACTCGCTGGTCCTGATCGACCGCGTCAACGAGCTCCAGCGTCAGGGCGTCGGCGTCGAGGACGCCCTCGCCCAGGCCGGCCCGAGCCGCTTCCGCGCGATCCTGCTCACGAGCATCACCACGATCGCGGGCCTGATCCCGCTGATGTTCGAGCGCAGCTTCCAGGCCCAGTTCGTGATCCCGATGGCCGTCTCGCTCGCGGGCGGTCTGGCCGCGGCCAGCTTCGGCACGCTCTTCATCGTGCCCAGCCTCTACCTGCTCCTGAACGACATTCGCCGCGCTGGCCGCTGGGCGCTCACGGGCGAGTGGCCCACCCGCGAGGAGGTCGAGCCCGCCTGCCGCGACGGCCTCCTGCGCGCCGTCGGAGAGCACGACGTGAGCCAGGGTGAGCAAGGACCGCTCTCTGTCGAGGGGCCCTTGGCGAGCGTCGAGACTCCTCAGATCGCGCCCAGCGAGCCTGCAGAGCCCTTCCCGGGGCGAAGCGCCCCCGCCTCGACCCCTGGCTAGTGATGACACTGCCCTGTCTCATTCGCTCGCGGGCGGGGCGCGCTGAACTTTCGTACGCGGAGGTTGGAATCTTCTAATCTCGTTAGCCATCCTGTCGTTGGTCATTCGAGCAGCGCTCGAAAAGGTGTGGTCATGGCAGGCGGCTCTGGACGCAACTGCTCTTCCTCAAGGGAGAGCGGGGGCGAGATCTTGAACTTTTTGGAGCGCAAGCGCGCGATCGGAATGCTCCAAACCCCGACCGAGGTGATCGGGGTCACCGGGCGCTACTCGCGTCGGACTGGGCTCGACTTTCGCGGCGCCGCGCCCCTCGCCTACCTCGTCGGAGAGGCCGCGGCGCCGGAGTACGAAGCGACGACCCAAGCGGCCTTCGAGCGCGGCTCGCAGGTCGAGTTCTACGCGCCGACCCCCACCACTGGCGAGTGGTGGCACGTCGTCAAGGTGCCCGTCGGGGACTATCTGGTGCTCGAAGCCCGCGTCGCCACCCGCGACGAGCTCTGCCTCGCCGCGCGCAATCACCTCGCCAAAGCCCTCGGCAGCGTCGCTGCGCCCGGCCTGAGCGACGACGAGATCGTGACCTGGCTCCGGCTCCAGGCGCTCGCGCACTGTCAGCCCGAGGAGTCGGTCAGCCGTGAACAGCTCCTCCACGAGGGCGGGCGCAGCACGCGCACGATCTCGCGCCACCTCAAGTCGCTGCAGGCGGTCGGCGCCCTCCAGCTGGAGCGAGGCAGCACGGGCTACTGGGTCCGGCGCAAGCAGGTGACCCTCGCCGCCCACCCGCAGCCCAGCCTGAAGCGTGGACTCGGCGCGAGCTAGCTGCGGAGTAGGCGCTGGCGCCAGCCTCGCGGCGCCTGCCCCACCACGACGGGCGCGCCGCCCCATGCTGGTTCCCTCACGCGCGCCAGCTGCAGGCGCAGGCCGAGGGTCAGCGCGCTGAGCCCGACGAAGACCGATCCCCAGCAGGTGACCTCGAACGAAAGCAGGGGCGAAGCCGGTAGCGCGTCGCGGAGCCAGTAGAGCGCTGGCTCGCCCAGCAAGCGCAGCGGGAGCATGAAGGGGAGGGCCAAGAGCGCTGCCTCCGCCAGCGCGAGGAGCGTGGAGCGGGGTGGACCTGAGCGTCGGCCTAGGCGAGCGTCCGCCGCCACCAGGGGACCTCGCGCTCTCCCAGCGCGACGGGGTGCAGGAGGGGCTCGCGCTCGCCGGGCAGCTCGCGCGGAGGGGCGAGCTGGAGCCGCAGCGCCAAGGCGCAGGCGCTCGTGGCGCAGAGCAGGCTCGCGGGGAGCGCCAGCGAGAAGGGCACCAGCGGAGGCGCGGGCAGGTTGCGCTCGAGCACCGCGAGCAAGGGGCCGCTCAGCCACCACAGCCCCAGCGCCGCGGGCAAGCCCAGCAGGCAAGCCTCACCCCCGCAGCCGAGCAGCGAGCGAGGGCGAGGCCGGTTCCAGGCCCACGAGAGGAACGTGGCCAGCCCTCCGCAGAGCAGGACCCAGGCCGCGACGCGCGCCCAACCCCAGCTGCGCTGCGGCAGGGTCGCCAGCCCCACCCCGTGTAGCTCGAAGGCCGTGAAGGGGATCGCCCACTGGGGGCTCTCGGCGAGGCTGTAGGCGCGGGCGTCCGAGAGCCACCCCCAGAGCGCCGCGAAGAGCAGCGCGGCGAAGAGGGAGGCTCGGACTCCCGCTCGCAGGGGCGGGGTCTGGCCCGGGGGGCGAGTCCCGAGCAGGAGCAACAACAGGGCGCCCCAGGCTCCGAGCTCGAGCGCGAGGTGGAGGGCCTGGCTCTCGACCTTCCAGCGCAGGTCGTGGGGCAGCTCCCTCCAGCGGGAGAGGCTGTCCTTGACGGCGCGGCTCTTCTCCGGGTCGCCCTTGGCGTAGGTCTCTTCGAGGTAGCGCGTCAGGTAGTGGAGGCTGAGTCGCTCCATGTCTGCTACCGAGGGCGGCGACTCGGGGTCGACGGCTTCCAGAAGGGAGGCGTACCAGCTCACGGGCTGGAGGCTCGCCAGCACCCCAGGCAGGCAGGCCTCGACCTCCTCGACCGGGCACACGTCGAGGTGGACCCTGCGGGGGGGCGACTGGGTGACGACCACGTAGTAGCGGCCGACGGGCTGAGCGTAGCCAGTGCCCCCCTTGCCCAGGAAGGCGTGCCAGAACTCCCGTCCGCTCGCGCGCCCAGGCGAGACTCCCACCACACCGATCCCATAGGAGAAGAGCGCGAGCGCTAGCACGCCCGCGATCCACACCGCTCGAACTCGAGTCACTGTCGCGCTCTTCACCCCGCCCGCAGCGAGGGTGGTCGTGCGATCCCCCGAGGTCAAGGGGTCGGTTGTAGGAGTGAAGCAGGCGAGGGCGGTCGGTGTGGTCGGTGGATGCCCGCCCCCGCCCCCTTCGCCTTGCTCTAGGGCAAGGCGGTGCCACACGCGGCGAACCTGGGGAGAAAGCCAGGCCGACACCTACATTCGCATGCTTCGAGTCCCTCGCCGCAGCTCCTGGACTGAGCCGTCAACGTGACGAGTTGCACCCCGGCCTGCGGGTGTTCAGTAGTGGGAAGCACTTGATCTTCTACTTGGCAACCGAGCCGCTCGACTGACGCCGAGGCAGCCGGGAGACCTGGTCGCCTGAGGTCCAGTCGCGCTAACGCGAGGAAGACCTGTCAGGCTCCCCGACGCACACCAGCAAGAGCCGCCAGGCTAGGATTCGAGCTCAATGGACCAGGAGCTCTCGAACGAACTCACCGAACGAACCACGCAGCTCCGGGCGAGGCTGCGCACAGGAGCACTGACCTCCCAAGCGCTGCGCATGGCCGCCCGCTTCGACCCAGCCGCCGAGCTGGCCCTCGAAGGCGTGCCTCCCCTCGACGTCTCCGAGTGGCCACAAGCCGCGCGGCTGCGCTTCGAGTTGGCCGCCTGCTGGGCGGCCTTCCCGGCGTATGAGGAGGAGAACCAGACCTTTAGGGGGAAAGACTCCCCTCACCTGCGCCGCCTCCTGGAGACCTTGGATCGTTTCGCGCTGAAGCGCGCCGGCGAGGAGGAGCTCCTCGACGCCCTTGACGGAGCGCAGAACGATTGGGCAGCGGGGAGCGCTGAAACCGCTCACGGCCCCCAGGACTTCGCCTGGCTCCTCGCCGCTCGCTGCGGGGCCTGGGCCTTGCGCAACTACGAACCCTTCCAGCGCTCGGACTTCGGCTGGCGTTCGCAGGACGAGTGGGGACTGCATCAAGACTGGGACCTGGACCCCGCCGATAGCATGACCACCTTGGGGCTCATCCTGCGCGAAGAGAACCCTTCCCCTGAGCTAGCCGCGGAGCTCGTGCCCTGGCTGCTCGGCGCCGCGGACCCGGTCGCAGCACGAGACGATGTGCGCGTCCGCGACGAAGGGTGAGCGCGGCGCCTAAAGGGCGCCCCACTCGCGATCGGTGGCCTCGCCGCCAAACCGGAGGAGGAGGAGCACGTCCCGTTCACGGGCAGCGTAGAGGTCCCCTGCGTGGCCGAGGATCGCTTCCCGGCCTACACGGTCTACACGGTCTCGTTCCTGCTCGTTACCCCAGAGGGGTTTCGACGCAAGGCTATCAAGGTCTTCGGCGGAGGGCCCTTCGACGACGGCGACTGATCTCTGCGAATCCCTGAGCACCTGGCCCGCAGCCTCGTGACGCTTCAGGGCTAGAGCCGCGCCAGCTCCGCCTGGAGGCGGGCGACCTCCTCGTCGTTGTCGACGTGGCGGTGGTAGCGCAGCTCGTTGGTCAGGCTGCGGCGGAGCAGCTCCTGGTCGCCGCGGGCGCGGAAGCGCGCCTGGGCGGCGCGCAGCCAGCGCAGGCCCTGGGGCTCGTCGCCGAGCGCCAGATAGGTCAGCCCCAGGTCGGCCAGGGCCTCGGCCTTGCCCTCCCACTCGCGGGCCTCGCCCTCGACCGCCTGCTTGAGCAGCCCGAGGGCCTGGCGCACGCGGCGCTGGCGCAGGTAGATCGTCCCCAGGAGCGCCAGGGCCGGCTCGGCCACGTCGGGCTGGGGGTGGCTGGTCAGGCCGGCCAGGACGCCGGCCGCCGCGCCGGTCTGGCTCATGTCGAGCAGCAGCCGGGCCTGGGCCAGGCGGGCGTGGCCCGCCCAGGGCTCGCTCAGGTCTTCCTCGGCGTGGAGGAAGGCGCGCAGGGCTGCCTGCTCCTCGCCGCGGGCGCGCCGCCAGCGGGCGACGCAGGCCCAGGCCAGGCCCTCGATCAGGGCCGGCTCGAGGCTGGAGCGCACGCCGAGGGCCGCGGCGCTCTGGAGCGGGCCGCGCGCGTCGGCGGGCCAGGCCTGCTCGGCGGGGCGGGTCTCGAT
>MDTG01448774.1_pt1 | contig 13569 bp, 12 predicted proteins | sample 811421 | NCBI WGS metagenome assembly MDTG01 (sample SAMN05326645, study PRJNA326480) | marine metagenome | isolation source: seawater | place: Pacific Ocean: South East | collected 2011 | reverse complement strand
GGACACCACGCGACTTATCGAAGAGAGAGACCTGAAAGAAGGGCATTGTTTTAGTGTTTGATTGGTTGTTAGTGTGAATGTGCCTAATCAAATAAAATCAAAAAAAATTCAATTTTTTCAGTTTGAACTTATTCAACATATTACTTAAACAATTCTGTGAACGTTCTTGAACTTCTAGACTAGAAATAGAGCTAGAATTGCTTAACTTTTTGTACTTATGACTAGTCTCTATACTAGTCTTAAACCTATTTAAACTAGAACTAGCCGATGTTTCAACACTACAACTAGACGCTATGCTTGAATCACTACTTATTTCTTTTAAATTTGTACCATAGTCTTTTGACACTTTATTATAAAGATATTCATTCGAGCCAAACTTGGGTATTTTACTTAAGACTTCCTTATTTAATTTGTATATTTCCTTTAGGTTTATATCTTGGACGTATTCTCTAGTATTTATATTACTATCAATAAGTCTTAATATTAAAGCTTCAGTTCTATATTTAAATTTTGAATCTACTCTTTCTTTAATTTCGATTAAAAAGAAATAAGCATAATAAATTGTTTTACCAAGAGCGTATGAGTCAGTTTTAAATGCTAATTCAGGACTATTTTTATCGTAGAAATAATAGTCACTAGAATAATCACATACATTTTTGGGCGTCCAGTCATTACATTTAATATATGGCGATTTTGGTTCTCCTTTATGTCTATCTAAATAACATGGATTCCCCGAGAGGGGTATGTAGTCGGGAGTGCCTCTAGGTCCAAAATGTATGTAATAAGGAAATGGATAACTTTCGGCATAACCAAAATCAATATATTTAAAGCGATTATAATATTTACAATAAACAATATTCTCAGGTTTTATATCGAAATGGCATATGTTTTGTTTATGAAGAAAAGTTAAGCCTTCTAATAATTGTCTAATCATATTCTTGAATACCCCTTGATCTTTAAAAATAAAGTCGCTACGTTCATGACATAATTCAAAAAGGTCTTTGCCCGAATAGTCCATAGTAAAATAGTAAAAGTCAACAATGGGTTTGTTTATTTTATTAAATTCAGGCAATGTTAATAAGAATTTAACAAAACGGCTATTATTTCCCAATTTTCGCAATGAATCCAAATCCATATAAGAAAAATACTGTTGCGCTCTTACTTTATCTATTCTATCTAAAACTCTAGCTACAGTCAACTCATAATTTATATCAACTCCCACTTTACATATTTTTTCGGTATCAATTTCATTAGTAAAACTTTTGTGAAATTTATATGGCAAAACAACCGAATATGACCCAGCCAAAATATAGTCCATTTATCTAATAAATTAAAATAAACTCTAATGTTAAACTTATACAAAATAAAATAATTAAGGACAAAAAAAATTAGACTTAAAGGTTTAGTGTTATTATTCAATTATTTACGATGTTTCTCAAGGCATTATTCTTTTTTCTTATATCATTATCACCGTTCCAATTAGTAAATGCCAACACTGAAGAAACTGAATTACGTAATATGCTTTTTAATAGTTATAATCCAAAAGTAAGACCAGCTGAAAACATTACGTCGGCGTTGACTATTCAAATGGGATTGGCACTTCAGAATATCGAAAAATTCGACCAAATGCAAGAATCGATTACTTTAAATGCGTGGATAAGACAGACATGGACTGACTATAGACTCTCTTGGAATACTAGTCAATCCGACTTGACTTTTATATCGGTGTCAAAAAATCAAATATGGGTACCCGATACAGAACTGCTTAATGCTGCTGGACTACCCGAAATATATACCCTAAAAGGAGGCCTAATGTTATATAGTGATGGTACAGTTTTCTATTCAAATCCAGTAGTCTTAAAGATGCCTTGCTCTCTTGAACTCCAAACTTTTCCGTTTGATACGCAGACCTGTAGTATGAAATTCGGCTCATGGGTATATTCATCACAGTATCTAAATCTAATACCGTATACGAATGAGGAACAGCAAATAGACGTTTTGGATAGTTTTTCACATACAGAGTGGGAAATAGACGAGCTTTCGGTAGAGTTGCATTTTAATGAACGTGAGGGATATATCTATGAAATTTTTAATGAACTTGAATATAATATAGTACTATCCCGATTCCCCCACTATTACAAATTAAGTATGGGAATGACAATTGCCTTAGTAATCGTCAGTTTTATTATTATGTTGATGGAACCAAGTAATGTTAGTAGAACAAGTACAGCCGTATTTATTCCGCTTACCATTTTAGCACTTCAGCTTACACTCGCTGATAAAATTCCAGTTGTAGGCTATTTCACGCTGATGGATAATTTTTTCCTTGCGTGCTTTGTTAGTAGTATGCTTGTGTCAATAGAAAGTGGCCTTATTTACTCGCTTATAACTACCGAATCACGGAGAATTTATTCATATCTAGTAACAAAGGTTGACTTAACCAAACTTTTAGCTGAAGACCACAAGCGTATGGAAACACGTAAGAGGGTAAAAATGGAACACAATGAAGAAATTGACGGTATTGCTGTGGAACAAAATAATAATAATGAAAACACTGATACACTGGAAACCAGGATTGCCGAAACCGAATTTAGAAACACAAAACAAATGTTAGAAAATTTAAATGCCGAAAGTGAAACAGATGTAGCTAGCGATTTAAAAGAAAATATTGATGCCGTTGAAAACATCGATAAATCAATATCTATAAGTTCCCATAGTTCCCATTTTGATAATTATAGTAATTACATTAAAACAATACCGTATGACGATAAGCTTCTTAAATTAACTTATAAAGAAAGACTAGTTTATGGAGAAATGATAAAATGGGTACGGTATTTCGATAATATATTCCGAGTAATAATGCCAATAATATTTTTATCCTATATTGGTTCTTTATTAGCCCAAGAACATATTTAAAGATTTATCGGTGTAATGTTAATAATTATTTTAACAAAATATGAACTTAATATTTATTTTACTTTTACTTCCACTAACATTGACTAGTGGATATCACGATTCAAATATTTATCCCGAAAACCGATTTTTCAATGATGATGACGCATATTGGTCGGATGATTATGACTATTACAATGATTTCTCGGGTTATGGAGAAAATTTTCAGACGATAAGTATAGAAAATCTACGAAGGGATTTATTCACTAATTATAGTAAAAATACAAGACCTGTAATCGATTATCATGATGCTGTTGAATTAAAATATGGAATCGAAATAGTATCGCTTGACTATTTCGACCAAAAAGCCGAGAGTATTGAATTAAATTTAAATATGATTTTTAGATGGACGGATGAATATCTTGGATGGGATTTATTTAGATATGGAATTGACTATATATCAGTAGATAAATCAGAGATATGGACTCCTGATGTCGAAATGTATAATGCCGGTTCTCAGCCTGTAGACTATGATAGTACAGGTGCTATGAAACTCTATTTTACTGGAGATGTTATTTGGGTTAGACCTATTAGGTATCAATTTTCGTGTAAACTTGACCTTCACAGATTTCCATATGATACACAGACGTGTACTATGCTATTTGGGTCTTGGAAATTCTCAAAAGAATTTTTTAATATGGAGCCTTTCGGGTATCTTGATGAATTTAGTAATATTTCGGTGTCAGAAAATTTTTACCATAATGAATGGGCGATTTCCAATATATCGTGTACGCATACCGATATTGAGTATCTGTGCTGCCCAGGGCAGTTGTGGCCTAACTCTGAGTTTTCAGTCACGCTTGAACGATCGTATCACAAGTATTTGGTAGTAATGATAATGAGCTTTGTACTTATTTTAACTGGATTAACAGTTGCCCTAATGAGTGTAAAATTTTATAGACGATTTTATATTCTAGTATTTGTGCCACTTACAATTATTTGGCTTCAAGTTTACATTGCCGATAAAATACCAATTGTTGAGTATTCGACGATTCTAGAACAATATCTTGTAATGTGCTTTACAGTAACTATGTTGTGTACTTTTGAGAGTGGTATTATTTATAATCTATTAAATTCCGGTAATGACAACTTAAGTAGTTATGTAAATAGTAAATTTATATATATCGAATATTTCGATTCAATATTCCGAGCATGTGTTATTTTTAGTTTTATAGTAACATCAATAATATATTTATCAAATAGTACTTAAAATATTATTAATTATAGTTAATTATTAATCTTTTATTAATATAATGACACAATATCATTACAAAATATCAAATGCTATAGGAGATTCTAGTCCTGACCCATTTAGCGAATCGAGTACTCAATTATTTCCACTTGGAACCAAATTGGAATATGGTGATAGAATTTTTAGATATGCTGAAGTAGCAGGTACAGCAATTACTGCTGGTAAATTAGTACAAACATCAGCTACTATTACTGACACCGATACTGCTGAAACACCAACTACTCTAGTTAATCACCGTGATATTGCCGTTCAAGCAGCTGCCACTGCTGGAGCTACAACCGTTTCAGTTACATTGGGTGCTACTGCCGTAGTTGCTAATGACTACAGTGAAGGATACTTACATATAAATGATGTAGCAGGTCAAGGTCAATTAAGAAGAATAAAAAGTCATCCAGCTGCTGATAGCGGAGCAACACTTGAATTGACTCTTTATGATAAAATTACAACCGCATTATCTACAAGTAGTAAGGCTGATTTGATTTACTCAAACTATAAAAATATAATAGTTGCTCCTGGTGCCACAGCCGAAACTGGTAATATAGTTGGGGTAACAGTTATTGATATGACAGCTGCTTATTATGGATGGATTCAAACAAGTGGTCCTTGTTCAGTTTTAACTGCTGGAACACTTGTGTTGGGTGAGAATACTGTTAGGTCAGCCCTTACTGATGGAGCAGTGGCTCCAGCAACAAGCGATTTGCTTTATTCTGTAGGGCAAGTTCTAGTTGTAAATGATAGTACTGATAATTCGGTAATTCATCTTAATATAGAATAAAGATTATTCAATTCAAAGTTTGAAAAATTGATTGTTTTTGATTTATTTTAAATTTAGGCATATTTACGTTGATTTGGTTAGATATGTCCCGCCCTAACAAGCTTGTTTACGTTGAAGGAAACATTGGTACTGGAAAGAGTACGTTTGTTGAAAATCTTCGCCAAGTCATTTCCAAGAATTATCCTGGACTGTCATTTGCTGTAGTTCAGGAACCAGTCGACCAGTGGATGGCTATGAAAGACCAAAATGGTAAGAACCTTCTCGAACACTTTTATAGCGACCAAGTTAAGTATTCATTTCCGTTTCAGATGAATTCCTTTATTAGTCGAGTTAATTCAATCTACAATGCAGTGACCCATGACGCTGGGAATATAGAGAACCCGCCAGCACAAAACGAACAGCTTACACTCTTAAATTATGATATTGTCTTTGTGGAGCGTTCTGTATTTACAGACAAGTACTGTTTTGCCGATATGTGTCATAAAAGTGGAAAAATGAATGATATTGAGTATAATATCTATAATAACTGGCACAGCTGGCTTGTCCGAACATTCAATCTTTATGCTGATGGATATATTTATCTAAAGACCGAACCAAATGTTAGCCATGAACGTATCGTGAAGCGACTCCGTAGTGGTGAGGAGGCGATTCCAATCGAATACCTTACTGAGCTTCACGATAAGCATAACGAATGGCTTGAGCGGGAAGAAAATGTGTTGACCTTTGATTTCACCAACGATTATACAAATCAAGATTCAGTTGAACCAATTGTTAATGAGATTCTTATGTATTTCAATCTAGTTTAGTAATTCTTATTAATTCTTCTTTAAGAAATTGATTTTTAATAAAACTTTTTTTGTTTATAATAACTTCTTAGCTATGATATTAGAGTTATTGTTTGTACTATTCATATTTTATCAAGTTTTTACAACATTTTATGAAATTAAGTTTAAGTACTCGAGAACTGGTATTAAAAAGGTAAATATCAAAATTGACGTTAATTTAGATAAAAATGTAAATAAAATAGCAAATATTCTAGGTGCTTAGTTACTGTAGGCGAGACCACCCATACCACTCATGACACGGAGGACGTTGTAGTTGACAGCGTAGATGTTGAGAGCACCGGTAGCAGCAGTGTTAGCTGAGAACTGAAGGTGAGCGGTGTCAATTCTTGAAAAGTTGCAGGTTCCTGATGGCTGGTGTTCTTCTGGCTTAAGGGCGAATGAGTAGACGTTAACATCTCTGTTGAGCTGTGAGCATCTTGATTTAGGGTCTAATGCGCGTCCAAGTAATGAGATTGTTAAATTACCAACGTCGGCACCTGTGTCGGGGATAACTTGTAAATTTCCTGAAAATCTATAAGCATATCTGTTAGTTACAGTAGCATTATCTACTGCAATTACTGTTACTACCTCTGATAATACTGTACCGGCACCAGCAGCAGTATCATAATCTACTAATAATAAACAATCTCCTACCTGAATAGTTGGTGTAGTAGTTGAATATATAGCTAAGTGAGCTCCTCCAGCAGCATCAGATGTTCCATTTAAATTTTCTGTGCCTGCGTCAGCATCAATAGCAAAGTCACCTGCGTTACCACCAACAGTACTAGTGGCAGCAGGAGCTTCTGCTACAGATAATGCAGTTGATAAATTTAATTGAGCAGAATCAGATAAAAGTTGAGGACGTTCAGTTTCCTTAATATTAAATCCTGGGACAGCGGTGTGGTGATCGAGTGTCTGTCTAAGCTGGAAGTATTCACGGTCCTGTTCGGCAAATCTGTCGTGACCGTTAAGGGTAAGCTTAACTCTTTGAGTAGTGATATCGGCACTAGCATTAGTCCATACTAATTCCTTAACTGGGTGGTTGAAGTTAAGCTTGACCTTTGATCTAGCAACAGCAGCTTCCTCCTGGTATTGAAGCTGTTCAATGAGGTATTCGTGGGATACCTGGGCGAAGCGTCTGCGCTCTTCGGTATCGAGATAAATGTAGTCAGCCCATACTTCGCATGTTGGTGCTGTGGCATATGCGGAAGCATCTCTTGATACTTCAGTTAATGTTCCCCAAGTGAATTTAACCTTAACCTCGTGGTACTGAAGGGCAATAAGTGGAAGTGCGAGTCCTGGGTTACGGCAGAAGTAGAACTGGAGTGGAACCATAACTGACTGCTGAGAGTGACCACCAGTAGTACCACCTGATAATGAAACGTTAGAGAATCCACCAGTAAGGTACTTATATCCAGCGGCCTTTGACTCGGGTGTGCTTAATTCAGCCCATACCTGAAGCCATTCTCTAGTGTGCTTGTCAATCTGCTGTCCTCCGATTTCAAGGGTGACATCACTGATAAGCTGATCTCCTGAGATACAGTCAGTGCCATCATTGGCATCAACACGGACGTACATTCTTCCAAGAAGATCACCGTTTCTTGAAACAGTGACAGTACCAGTTGAGTTAGAACCGTTGAGTGTGGATGTTCCGTTAACGGTCTGCTGGATTGATTCCATTGAGAAGTTAGTGTGTCTGCGGTAGACTACCTTGAAAAAGGTAATTTGTGGGTTACCAGTAAGGTAGATATCCTGAGCACCATAAGCGACAAGTTGCATTAATCCTCCTCCCATTTTGTTTGATAATATAAACAAAGAAAAAAAAATAAAGAAAAAACTTATTAAGTTTTATTTTTTTTATTAAAACTAATGACAATTAATTTACTTTTTTGTCACTGATTATAGAGCCATTATCAAATACGATTACTCGGTCCATACCATTAATTAATTCATGTTCGTGAGTAATAATAATCAAAGTTCTATTTTTACTTAAAAAACTAATCATTTTTTTGACGTTTTCTTTACTCTTATCGTCTAAAGCTGAAGTTGGTTCATCTAAAATAATTACTTTTGATTTTCCTAATAATGCCCTCAATACCCAAACAATTTGTCGCTGACCTCCTGATAAAAAGCTTCCTTTTTTACCAACCGACTTATCGAATCTTTCCTCAAAAATATCAGCTAATTTTTCAAGCCCCATATCATTTAAAAGTTTTAATACACTAGACTTTTTAATAGAATTATTAGAAAATCCATATGAGATATTTTCCCATAGGGTTCTATCAAAAAGTATTGGTGTCTGTGGAATGTAAATAATATTCTGCCTAATACTGTCTATTTTTAATTTGTTATAGTCAACTCCGTTTAGTAAAATTTTTCCACTATCTGGTTCCTGAAGTCTCACTAATAATTTGGCGAATGTAGATTTACCACTACCAATTCTTCCCATAACTACAAGTTTTTGATTGTTTGGGATCTTGATACTTAAATCTTTATAAATCTGATTATCCGTATTCGGAATAGTGAAATTGATATCTTTAAATTCTATATCTATTCCATATTTCGTATTTCTGATATTATCTTTCATATTTTCCTTTTTCTCATTGTAATCAGGTAAACTTTCTAAAAACTTATTCAAATATTTATAATTAGCCGTTATAGATACAAATTGATTGGCATTGTTATAGTAGAGGATTAAAGAATTAAGAATATTATAATTTAGTATAAATACTGCAGATAATCCTGAAAAGGATAGGCTGCCTTTCTTAAATAAGTAAAAAGCTACAAAGTTTAATCCTATAAATATTAGAATATTAACTATACTAAAACCTATTTTGTATTTCAATTGGCACATTCCTCTTTTTATGTCTAGATCTATTAATTTTTTTTGATATTCCTTAACATTATCTATTTCATGCTCTTGTTGTTTGCTTGTATAAACAGTAACTAAATTACTTAATATATCCTCAATTACTCCATGTGTATTATCGTACTGATTTTCCTTTTTAATAATTATTTTTCTACAATTTTTCAAAAAATTATAACCAAGTATAAGGAAAGTACCTACTCCTAAAAGATATACATAACCTAAATACTTTGATTTAAGAGAAAGGTAAACAAGATTGGAAACAAGCATAATCATATTTTCAATAAAATATTGAGTGTAATAGAAAATATCTTCTACAATCCATGGCATTTTTATTAACTTAGTTACGATTTCCCCTACCTTTAATTCTTTAAAATGTGTGTTGTAAGACGCGACTATCTTTTTAAACATTATTTCCTCTGAAAATGCCACCATTTTAGGCCACATATGAGAATATAAGTATTCCTTAATAGTATTCATTGTTTGAATTGTTAACCACAAAATTAGCAAGAGTATTAAAATAGTACCAGCTTTATTAGTATCTTTTTTGTTTAATGCTCCGATTACCTTACCATATAAGTGAGGCATACCTATTTGTTTTAAGGGAACACGTGTATAAAGAATAACATATAGTAAATACTTCCACTTATTTTTTTTATAAAATTTTTCATAAACTTCATTTAATACCATAATTGGTCTATATTAATATCTAATTTTTTATTTTTTTGAGTTTTTTTTTAAACCCTGGAGTTATAAGTTCAGAAAACTGTGATAGTTTACATAATCTTTTACCTAAATCTTCTCCATTATAATTGTAAGATTTACACATTTTAACAAATAAATTATAATCATCAACTAAAATTAAAACTAATAAATCACATAATTTATTTATAATTACTTTTCGCGGAAAATTTAAAAAATTGTGATTATACAAAATATCCTGTTTGAAATTAAGATATTCAAATGATCCTTTGTTAATAATTGTAGAATAGTTAATGTTGTTATATTTATTAATCATGTATTTGTCAAGAGAATTTAATCTTAAATTTGTAAAAATACATCTCAGATATCCTACATACTGTAATAATTTGTAATCTTGGTTTAATAAAATAAATTTGTCATATAAATCTCCTAGAGAAGTCCATTCATATATATCTTTTAGGACCTTCACCTTTTCATCAAGCTTATTTTTCCTATTTTTAAAAGTATAATTAGCAATATTTTCAATAAGTAGACTGTTAATAACAACTTTCTCGGCATCCCATAATTCGAGTGCCTTGTCATGTGGTTGATAGCTATTAAGTAATAAATCACAACACTTGTAAGAATCGAGTACTATATGTTTTTTGCTGAATTGTTCTAATTTATTATCTATATTAGCGCATACATCCTTTAAATCACAGTCTTTATCAAAAAAAATGAATTCTAATAAGTTGACTAGTCTACGTATATCATTTTGACTATACTTTATTATATTTATAAATATACTTTCATTAATTTCACTATACCTTTCATGTAGCTCCATTTTTAAAATTTTTTGACACAATTCAGTCATCATTAATTTATCGGGTAGTGTTAACTTAATACAAACCGATTTATTCATCACCGTTTTTATTTTTTTATCTACAGTGTTTGAAATACATATAAATGGAGAACCGGAAGGTATATTATTTTCTTTTTTTATTGGTGTATTTTTAAACATAATTTCCATTAATTCGCTCAAGCCTCCTCTATCATTACTACTCATACCATCAATTTCATCCATTATAATTCCCATTTTTTTCTTTTTAAAATTCATAAAGTCTAATACATTTACATTCCCATTTATTTCATTTATTTGGTCTTTAATTTGTTTTTGATTTCTTACTTCGCTAGCATTAAATTCACATACATCAAATCCATTTTCGGTTAAAATTATATTGGCAAGTGAAGTTTTTCCAATACCTGGTGGTCCATGTAAAAAAAGGCAGTTTGGGGTTCCTTTTACTTTATTTGAAAAATCACTTATCCATTTTTTAACCGTTTTTAGGTCTTTTTTTTGAATAAGCAATTCCTTAATTTTTCTAGGCCTATACTTTTCAAACCATAATTGGTTCATACTAAAAATATTGAATATTTAATTCCCTAAATACAAATTTAAAACAAAAATAATACAAATAAAATTATTAACATATTGAATCTACACCTTCCCAAGGAGCACCACACTGTTTTGACCAGTTACACTTTCTATATATTCCCTCTTTACCTTTGAATATAGGATCATTAAAATCCATTACTGTATCGTTTCCAGCTTTACATAAGCCTACTTTATGAACATTATCACAAAGACCATCACCTTTAACTTCCCAGTAGTCGGGGCATTTACTAGGAAATGGTGGAAATTTGACATTACTTTTCTTTTTTTCTTCATTTCTGTATTCAAAAAAACCATGAATTAAGAATCCTAGTACAATTATTACAACAATTGAAATAGCCGCAATTTTGAATGTTTTCTGTTCCATTTATAATATAAAAAGAAATAAATTAAAATGGAAATGGATTATCAGAACAAATTAAACATGCGTTTGATTTAAGATTAACTCTATACATAAAGTAATTTACTAATATGTATAGAAATCCAAACATAAAGGCAAACATTGCCGATGAAACTTTTACCATATAAGATTTGTCTTTATTACATTGAAGCGAAATTGAAACAGCTACAAAATTTAACAAAAATATAATAAAAGCAAAAATAAAAATTAATGAGTATTCAAAATTTTTCATTAATTTATCATATGCGTTCTCTTCAGATAAGTTGGCACTTATATTAGTGTTTGATGACGAAACTCTTAGAGGATTTCGGTTATTGTTACTTATATCATCTGAAACAGCAGTCATTTAATTATCTGTAAGAAATTAATTTAATCATAATTCAATCATAATTCAATTTTTTTCTAGATGAATCTAATAAAGTACTCAGTGCCATTTATAGAGACTTTTCTTGCCATCTCACGGGCCAGTGAAAATGACCTTGTACTGAATGTATCAAATAGATTAATATAACCCATAGACACAATACAGTTAAGATAATCCGAATATACTGAGCTTGTCACCTTACCCACCTTTTTATCCTCTAAGAAAATATTACTATTTGGTGGAGGAATTAGACCCTTTTTACAGGAATACATCATAACACGAGTTTTTTTAAATCGCTTAAATTTTCCATAGCCAGTGAACACACCTTCCTTCCCTATAAAATTGGTCCCTATTGGATTCCGTTTGGAATGTTTATAACTTCTAGCAAAGTAAGATTGAAGATTCGCTTCAATTGGATTATATTTTAGACCAATATCTTTATTGTAGTCAGGTAAGGCATACTCAATTCGTTTTTTATGATAAATATCATTGCTTGAAATTTCTACTTTTAGATTATTAAACAGATTATTCTTAATAATTTTATTAATTGTAAAATAATATCCTAAAGGTGTATTTATAACTGAGAAGGTATTGTTTGGTACAAATTGGTTTGTAAATTTCACATTTTGATGATATGCTAAATTATCAATTACTGAGCAATTAGGAAGGGTGCTTGGAATTAAATGCCTTTGAATTTTTTTAATTACTTCTGTTGACTCTAGACCACTCACTAGAAATATTTCGTCTAGAGTATTTTTTGATACAATTACATCATGATTACCAACATTTTCAAATAAATGGTCCATAAGCAGATTGTTTTTATCTGTTTCTGATTCCATAATCAATGAGTAATAGTGTTGGAATTTATTGACTAACCCAAGTCCAATAATACTCCCCGATTCGTTGAGCATAAGTGATTTACATGTGTGTCCTACTTCCATTATTTTGTTATCGCATGTCACCATTTTATCAACAAAATGTTTACTATCCTTTCCACTCACTATAATATTTTTCTTAAATGATAATTCAAATACATGAGTGTTTTTGGTGTCTTTTTTTTGTACAGCACTATTCGATGATGTACTAAAAACAGCTCTTTCATTGACGACTCTATAAGGAATACCATATTTATTGCCTGTAATTTCTCTTGGAATATCTTTATTTAGCATTTCAACACTATAATTCATTTTTTTGACACCCCACGACATACTGCGAGTTGAAACATTTCTAGGAAAGGCTCGTTTTACTGTGTTAAACATGATATACTTAAGTAAGTATTAATTTTTTAAATATCAATTTATAAAAGATTATAATTTATATTTTTTTTTTTGAAATAAAGAAGAAAGGCTTAATTTATAAATAGAGATGTTAGTTACAATAGTACTTTTATTCCTTATACCAGCGTGTTATTTTTTATACTATAGAGAACTTTCATTCGATAGAAGTTTTAATTTTAAAAAGTACTATTACAGTGAACAGATTAAACAAAGTAACCGGGGTGAACAAAGTGAACAAGGTGAACCCGATGAAACTGACAATGATAAAATACTTAAAAAGCGATATTCTAAATTAAAAGTTCCTAAGGATATTGACACTGTTATTATTGGAAGTGGAATAAGCGGTCTTACAACCGCTAGTCTTTTAGCTCAAACTGGAAAGCGTGTACTTGTACTAGAACAGCATTACTTAGCTGGTGGATGTACTCACTGTTTTGTAGATAAGAAAGTGGAACACGAAACTGGTATTCATTATGTAGGTTCTATTCATAAATATAAGCCGCTTTTTGATTTAATTGGCAAAGATACAATTGAATGGTGTCAATTGGGTCACGAAGACCCGGAAACTCTAGTTTATGATGAAATAATTGTTGACGATCAAAGCTTCAAATTTCCAGCTGGTAAAGATAGCTTAGTAAACTACTTAATCGAGAAATTCCCTGAAGACAAATATGGTATCCGAGAATATTTTAGTCTTGTTGAAATGGCCGCAAAAAAGGATTTTT
>MDTG01298058.1_pt1 | contig 13569 bp, 11 predicted proteins | sample 811421 | NCBI WGS metagenome assembly MDTG01 (sample SAMN05326645, study PRJNA326480) | marine metagenome | isolation source: seawater | place: Pacific Ocean: South East | collected 2011 | reverse complement strand
CAATCGTTCGTTTTGATATGATACTCCAGCAAGACCGGCAGCAGCTACATCCTCAGGATCTACAAAACCATAAAGATCTTTATTGTATATCCAATCAAAATCTAAATATACATTTTTAGCTAAATCTAGATTTAATCCAGCACCAACTTGAGTTTGTGGAGCATTTCCTACACGAGCCCCGGTCAAGTTTACATCACCTGTCTCTATAATCTCGCTGGTCTCATCATTTGTAAGTGTATAAGGTGTAGTTCCTCGGTATTCCCATCGACCAGTTTGACCAAATGCAGTCAAAGAGTAAGACGCTCCTTTTGGACGATACTCCAGGTCAAATTCGATCCCTTTATGCAATTGAGTCACATCCGTCAAGCGATAGAAGGACTGAGCATTATTCTCCAACTCAGGTCCCACAGCGCCAACAAAACGGTTACCCCATTCTGTATAATAAGCATCTACATTAAATCTCCATTCACCATTTTTAAAACGATATCCCGTTTCAATTCCTGTGATTTCTTCATTCTCCACAAATGGAAATGCTAAAACATTTGATTCCCTAATATTTGCAAAGATATTATCCAAGAACGGCTGACGTGAGTAGAATCCAGCGTTTAGGAATAAACCATTTTCATTATCGATATCTACACCAAATCCACCTTTCAGGTTATATCCAGTTTTATTGACTTTCTCAGATTTCCCAAGTCCGTCTCCAAAACGGCCCTCAAATCGTCCCTCTCTTTGATATGACTGATCAGACACAGCTCCTTGGAAAAATGCTGAGAAACCGTCAGCGGCGTACTCAATCTGACCAAAGCCACCCAAATAATTAATTGTTTCTGAATAATCATATAAAAAGCGATCACCTTCGCCTGCAGAATTAGTTAATGCAGCCCATGGATCAGCTTCAAATGTATTGGTAATAGTATAATCATCTGGACGATTTGTATTCCAAGTATTGTTGAAACCTGTTAACCCAAGAAGATCATTTACCTGACGGAAATGCGTTCCGTAATAAGTACGACCATCAAATCCTAAATTCACTGAAACTGACTCTGAAATATCAAGGTTCAAGTTTGATAGAAGCCCATACCAGTTATGATTATTAACAGAGGCTCGTCTAATGTAGTAGTCTGGTCCACCATTGTTATCGGAACCTAAACCACCAGGAATAGCTGAATTATTTGCTACGATTTGATCAAAATCAATTTCGTCCTGGTTCATTCCATCGCCTCCAACACGCACGCGGCCACGGCCGAATCCTCCAGTTCCACCACCACGGCCCCATGAGGCGTAGAGAACGGTCGAAAGCTCCGCATTTTCACTGATACTGTAATCCCAGTTCAAATTGGCTACCGGCTTATGGTAGTAATTACGACGCTCTGTAAAACGACTTCCTTCTAAAAACCCAGAGTTAGAGTTTTGTTTTTCACCTAATTCTTTATAATCCTCAAGTGAGTCTGAAAAATTTTGATCGTGCCATTGAGGTGCTCCCGTTAATAGTAAATTAAAGGTATGTTTTTCATTAGGTTTGTATCCTACAGAGAATAAATAGTTTTGCCCTTGACCAGCCGTACCGATCGAGTACTTTCTGTGCGCTTGCCAATGGTCTACTAGAGCAGAAAATGCCCAGCCACTATCACTCACTCCTGTATCATAGCTAACGGTGCCTTTGAAATAGCTGTCGTTACCAGCCATCATTCGAACAAATCCTCCTTGTTCTTTTTCTGTAGACTTAGAGACGATATTTACCGTACCCCCGACAGAAGAAATGGCTAGTTTAGAGGACCCCAATCCACGCTGTACCTGAACTGCACTTGCCACATCAGCCATACCAGACCAGTTTGACCAGTACATGCGACCGTCTTCCATTCCATTAATGGGCTGACCATTTAAAAGAAATGCAGTATTAACTTGGTCAAAACCACGAAGGAAAACTTGTGAATCACCGAAACCTCCGGCTTGATTTGACACATACACGGATGGTGTATACTGGATAGATTCCATAAACTCTCGGTTACCCGCTGTTTTTGACTGGATTTGTGCAGCGGTTATAGTCGATACCGCTACAGGTGTTTTTCGATCTTCAGCTAAATCAATTACTCCCGATCCTACCAGTACTACCTCAGCAAGGGTATTTGCGTCTGCAGTCATAGTAACGGTTCCTAAGTCAGCTGAGCCGTTTGTTAACGTAAAAGAAACAGTTTGGTCTACAAATCCTAGGAAAGAGATGTCAATTGAACCAGAGTTTCCACTTACCTCAAGGGTAAAGTTTCCGTTGAAGTCAGTCACTGCACCATTGCTTGTGCCTGTTTCAACAACGTTCGCTCCTGGAAGTGGCCCTCCTAATTCTGGATCTGTGACTAAACCAGTAACAGTACCCTGAGCAAAGGCAGTAAATCCACCTAGAAGCATCAACAAAAATAAAAATTGTCTCATAGTTATGTAATTAGTTAATAATATGGTTTCGCAAAATTAGCGTTTTTCGTAGAGATAGCCTTGTGTTCATTTGAACAAATTGCCATAACTAGAACAATAACAAGTTAAGACTTTTTTCTCAAAGTCTATTTTTTAAGCATTCAAGATAACAACAGGTTTATTAACAATAAGTTAAGGGTCTGTGATACAATCCAATTTATCCTTCAATGGCTGCATTAGGCTTTCGAATTCTTTTTTGTACTTCAGAGGCATTGATTCAGCTTTGGGCAGATTTGTCTTGAAGGGGTCCACTTGGCGACCGTTCTTCCAAAATCGATAGCAAACATGAGGTCCACTGGTGTTTCCGGTCATCCCAACCCATCCAATAATTTCTCCTTGACGCACCCTCTGCCCTGGCTTTACGTTGAATTTTCTCATATGCAAATATTGGGTCTCATAGGTCGCATTGTGGTTAATTTTAACATAGATTCCATTGCCTCCACGACGATCTGCTTCAACAACAACACCATCCGCCGTGGCCAATATTGGTGTCCCAACTGGAGCGGCAAAATCGGTTCCCTTGTGCGGACGAACCTTATAGCCATATTGTGCGATTCTGCGCCTCAAATTGTACCTCGATGAAATTCTGCTAAACTTTACTGGAGCTTTCAAAAAAGCTCTTCTCAAATTATTTGTCGATTCATCGTAATAATCTGGAGCCAGCTCGGGCTGACCTTCTGGCAAAAATCTAAAGGCATAGAATGGCTGACCTCTATGTGAAAAATAAGCTGCTTTAATTTGATCTACTCCGCCAGAAATAGTGTCTGAAATGACCCTTTCGTCATAAATGATTTTAAAATAATCTCCTCTCTGGAGCTTAAAAAAATTAATAGTCCAAGCGTATATATCAGACAGGCCCTCAGCCAAATAAGGTGATAATTCTTTAGAGGCTAAGGTCTCTGAAAGCGAACTGGTGATAAATCCTGAGGCGGTTTTTTCAATTAATTTTGAGGGTTTCTTGTCTATGTAAACTTTAATACTATCTCTAAAGTCAATTACAGCATACTCAAGACGGTTGTTTTCGTATATAAAAACCTGTGTTTGGCCGATTGAATCGTTTGATTTAAGAAGGACATAAGGCCGGTCTACTCTAATTTTCCTAACGTCAAACACATCTCTAAATGTAGTAGCTACCTCGTAAATTTTGCTTTGAGAGACACCGTGATTACTCAAAATTCCTCCGAATGTATCCCCAGAAATGACTGTGTCTCGAATGACCTGAAAATTGTTGAGAACCATGCCGTATTCCCGGATAATTGGATTGGAGTCGTCAAACTGGTTTTTTTCCTTGTGATAGCTGTCACAAGACAAAAAAAATAAAGATAAAAAGGCACATCTTAATAACTTGAGAGATCGAAAATCAATAGAAATTTGGCAACTAATCGAAAAAAAATGTTGATTCAAGCTACTATAAGTCATTTCCCCAATTTTCTCGTTCATCTTCACTCCATAACTCAGGAAAGAAAATTCGTTTTTGATATTTTGGATGCATATATTTTGCCCAAGCGCTTCCTCCTGTTGAAGCAACTTTACTCTTGCTTTGATTAAGGTATTTTTGTGCAGTTCGATAATGCGACATGACCCAGGTTATATTTACGGTATAGTCATAGTGTCGCATAGCCTTTATCAAAGTTGGATTACATTGATCCTCCTTGGGCAGCGTTTTAAATTTTGCGGCTAAATTTATAGTGTTATATTCTTTGGTGAAAGCTACAAATTCATTACGATATCGCCTTTCAAAGGCGGTCAACAAATAAGTTTTTCTGCCTGTTTTATGGTCTTTACCGGCGGCTTGCCAATAGAGATGGTCCAGGGCATGTTCGTAAGAAGTATTTCGATCTATGGATTCCCGAAAACGAACATCAATTAGGTTAATGAGTTCAGTAGAGGCAAATTCTATTTTACGATATTGTGCACTTTGAAAACCGGAGGCAGGAGCCAATGAATTTCTAAATTTGAGGTATTGCTCCACCTCCATCCCTTGGGTCATAATGTCGAAAGAATTTGTCAATAGATCAAAGTATCTTGAGATACGTAAAAGTCGATCGCTAAAAAATCCTGAGGTTAATGCCTTATGGTAGGCAATCTGCTCAATTTCCCACAGAATCATTTTAAAAATTAACTCATTGATCTGGTGATAAAGGATAAATACCATTTCATCGGGGAAAACCGTTCGTTTTATTTGCAAGCCTAAAAGCGCATCGACTTGAGTATAATCCCAGTAGGTCATTGGCTCTTGCTGCAAAAGACCCGAAAGATGAGTATTCAAGTCTTGGCCTATGGCATCGTACTTCTCTTGTAGTTCCTCTATGAGCTTTTCACGTTTTTTTGCGTCCGCCATAACTAAAGTTCTAAAATTTTAAAAGGATGCTTAAGACCCTTAAATTCATATAATGAAGCCTTGAGCGAGCCCACCGCTAAATCCGCTTTGATCAGTAAAGGCATTTTGTTCTTATCATCACTTACCCAAACTGTAACACTTTCTTTTTCCTTAAATACACGACCTCCTTCAACATAAGGTCTAAATTTAAGCGTCTTTACTGCGCCAAATCGCGTTTTAAGTATCTCCCGCCCTAAAAACTTCATTTGAAAACGATAACTCTCTTTATCAAAAAACATATCCAAATCTAAGGTTTCACCTAGTTGAATTTTTTCTGTATCTAAGATATTCCGCAAATAGTAAAATGCCGAGACTAAATCCTGAGTCAATGGCATAATATCAGCAGTAACTTTAACGTCATTTTCTCTATTCCATATTCGAGCGGTATTTGCCTCCCTATTAAAATCAATCTCTAAGTCTTTCGTATAACCTCCTTCATTAATCTTTCTGATAAATTTCAAAGGCAACTGTGTGGAGCGGTCAATGTAAGACTGATAATAATCCTCCACATAAAAAAACCACTTTGAAACCCCAGTGGTACTTCCTTGACCGATAATATGAAAAACTGGTTTGTCGAGAAGGATTTCAGCATTTACTTTTATGGAGGCATAGCCAGCAGTAACAAATCCATAATGTACGCGGAATTTACACCACTCGCCATCAGTGTAGGCAAACTCCTCCTCTTGAGCACTCAATACTGGTGTCAAAAACATCAGGCACAAAGAAAAAATAACTTTAACAAACAAAACAAACACCTTTCTCATAGGAGATACATTAATCAATTCGCATTAATTTATATCAAGGTTCCATTATAGAGTGCCACGTGTTTCCTGTTCACGCTCAATAGCTTCAAATAAGGCTTTAAAATTACCTTTTCCAAAACTCTGAGCTCCTTTTCGCTGAATGATCTCAAAAAAAAGTGTCGGTCGATCTACTACAGGTTTTGTAAACAATTGTAATAAGTAGCCCTCCTCATCTCGATCTATCAAAACCCCCTGTTTTTTGAGCACCGAAATATCTTCGTCAATTTTACCCACGCGTTCGAGTAAATCGTCGTAATAGGTCTCTGGCACATATAGAAACTCAACTCCTCTGGCGCGCATGGCTGAAACTGTGGCAACAATGTCATCCGTAGCTACGGCTATGTGTTGTACTCCCGGACCCCCATAATAATCTAAATATTCCTCAATTTGTGATTTTTTCTTACCCTCTGCAGGCTCATTTATAGGGAATTTTATTCGACCGTTGCCGTTGCTCATTACCTTACTCATAAGGGCAGTGTAATCAGTAGAGATATCTTTATCATCAAATGAGATGATTTGAGCAAAACCCATGACTTTACCGTAAAATTCGCACCAAGTATTCATTTCATCCCAATCAACATTACCCACCATATGGTCAATGAATTTCAACCCCACTGGCTTAGGATTATAATGTGATTTCCAAGGGCGATAGCCGGGCAAAAAGACTCCACTATAATTCTTTCGTTCAACAAAGATATGAGCTGTCTCGCCATAAGTATAGATCCCGGAACGGACTACTTGACCGTACTCGTCTTCCTCTATGGTGGGAGCCATAAAAGATCGGGCCCCTCGCTGAGTAGTTTCTTCCCATGACCGAGTAGCGTCCTCAACCCAAAGAGCCACTACTTTAACGCCATCACCGTGTTTATTAATATGTTCGTTGATGGGGCCACCTGGAGTTAAGGGAGTGGTTAAAACTAGCCTAATTTTTCCTTGTCTAAGAACATAAGAGACTTTGTCTTTAGCACCAGTCTCTAGACCTGCATAGGCCTCAGACTGGAAGCCAAAGGCTGTTTTGTAAAAATGAGCTGATTGCTTGGCGTTCCCCACGTATAATTCCACATAGTCCGTGCCCATAAGTGGTAAAAAATCTTCCGCATCATCGAATATTTTCTTCAGAGAATACTGCGTATTCTGAAGATGTTCTAGGTTTTTTATCTCTGCCATAATATAATTTTAATCCAACCAAGATTGAAAATATTTGTCGTCGGCAATAGCTAACCCCTGCTCAGTTACCATAAGCGGTTTAAAAGTGTCAACCATTACCGCAAGCTCCTCGGTTTTAGTCTTACCGATGCTTCGCTCAGTAGCTCCAGGATGAGGCCCATGGGGAATTCCAGCTGGATGAAGTGATATATGCCCAGGAGCGATATCATTACGACTCATAAAATCGCCATCCACATAGTAAATCACCTCATCCGAATCAATATTGCTATGATTATAAGGTGCTGGTATACTAAGGGGATGGTAATCGTACAAGCGTGGCACGAAACTACAAACAACGAAGGCCCCTGTTTCAAATGTTTGGTGTACTGGTGGCGGCTGATGAATCCTCCCGGTAATTGGCTCGAAATCATGTATTGAAAAGGCGTAAGGATAATTATATCCGTCGTAACCTATAACATCAAATGGATGTGAAGCGTATATAATATTAATCAAATCATTTTGTTTTTTGACTTTCATCAAAAAATCACCTTTTTCATTATGCGTCTCCAATATTTGCGGTTTACGAATATCTCTCTCACAATATGGCGAATGTTCTTGAAGCTGACCGAACCAATTGCGATAGCGCTTAGGAGTATAAATAGGATGACAGGACTCTACTATAAACAATCGATTGTCATCTGAATCAAATTCCATTTGATAAATTACCCCTCTTGGCACCAATAAATAGTCTCCATAGGCAAATGGAATATTACCTAAAAATGTTTTCAAGGTTCCTGACCCTTTGTGAACAAATATCAATTCATCGGCATCGGTATTCTTATAGAAGTAATCTTGCATTGATCGTCTAGGGGCAGCCAGTATTATAGTACAATCCGAATTGGTCAAAATCGGATTACGGCTTTCGAGATAATCATCACACGGCTCCACATCAAATCCTTTAAGGCGGTATGATTGGATATTATTCTTTTTAGCAATTTTTGGAGAGATGTCCTTTTGAGATACTATTGATTTAACTTGGGTCGGACGTCGATGGTGGTATATATTTGAATACATACCATCAAATCCTATGGTCCCAAAAAGTTGTTCGGCGAATAGACTACCGTCTTCTTTTCTAAATTGCGTATGGCGTTTTGGCGGAATTTTCCCTAAGACGTGATAAAAAGGCATGGTAAATAGGTGCTTTAACTTGTGCTGGAATTATTTTTTTGCTGCTCTAAGTTACATTTTTTTTGAGCTTTTTTAATTCATTTCTGGCAGAAAATAATTAGCTCATATATATCCAAAAATTTAAAAAGCAGACGACAACGTTAAACTTGGTTATTAGAGGCTCTATATCCTCTAAAAGCGATGTAGGTCAGGAAAAATTTTGGAAGTAATCCATAACCTTCTGGGCTCGATGGGGCCCAATAACGGCACTGATATCTGTAAAAGAGGCTTTTTTTAGTCGCGAGGGACTTTTGAAGGTGGTCAGTAAAGTCTCCACGGTTTTTTCACCCACTCCAGGAATAGTAGCCAAAAAAGAATCTATCGCCTCCTTACTGCGTTTTTGACGGTGAAAAGTGATACCAAAGCGGTGAGCTTCATTACGGAGATGCTGCAAAACCTTTAACGTCTCCGACGTTTTATCCAAATAAAGTGGAATTGGGTCGTCAGGATAATATAATTCCTCAAGACGCTTAGCAATGCCAATTATACTTATTTTACCGCGAAGACCCAATCGATCTAAACTATTAAGAGCCGAAGAGAGCTGTCCCTTGCCCCCGTCGATTACAATGAGTTGAGGTAAGCGCTGATCTTCTTTTAAAAGCCTTTTATAACGCCGATAAACAACTTCTTCCATTGAAGCAAAATCATCTGGACCGGTGACAGTTCGAATGTTGAATTTGCGATATTCCTTTTTGGCAGGCTTCCCTCTTTTAAAAACCACGCATGCCGCAACTGGGTTTGACCCCTGAAAATTACTATTATCAAAACATTCGATATGCTGAGGCAAAGCCGGCAAGCGTAGGTCCTTTTTCATTTGCGCCATGATTCGCTTTTCATGTCGGGATGGATCGACAATTTTCGATTGCTTTAATCGGTCTAATCTGAAATACTTGGCATTTCGCAAGGACAATTCCAAAAGTTTCATTTTATCCCCTTGTTTAGGGACTGTAAGGGATACCTCATCTGGCACCTTTATTTTATGTGAGGTAATAATATTTTTGGCCCGTAAATTAAATCGCTGACGCAACTCGACAAAAGCCAGCTCTAAAAGCGATTCATCCGATTCATCCAATTTCTTTTTTAATTCAATTGTATGAGAACGAATGATACAACCGTAAGCTATTTGAAGAAAATTTACATAGGCAAAATCCTCGTCAGACCTTATACTGAAAACCTCAGTGTCAACAATTTTTGGACTGACTACCGTAGACTTAGCTTGATAATTTTCTAAAATATAGATCTTCTCTTTAATGCTCTGTGCAACCTCAAACTCCAGAGCTGCCGAATACTCATTCATCCGCTTTCGAAATTGTTGTAAAGAGGATTTAAAGTTCCCTTTGAGGATTTGTTTTATTGACTCTATCTGGTTCTGGTACTCGTCTGATTCTTGGTGACCCTCACAAGCCCCAAGGCAATTTCCAATATGATATTCTAGACAAACCTTATACTTGCCCGATTCAATCTTTTCTGAAGATAAATCGTAATTGCAACTGCGTAATGGATAAAGTCCCCTAATCAGTTCCAACAAAGTTTGCACGGTTTTCATTTGAGTATATGGCCCAAAATAAAGACTTCCATCATCAATTAATTTTCGAGTAGTAAAAACTCTCGGGAAGGGTTCTTTTTTGACACAAATCCAAGGATATGTTTTGTCATCTTTAAGCAGAACATTATAACGTGGCTGGTGCTTTTTTATCAAATTATTTTCCAAAAGTAATGCGTCTGTTTCCGTTGCTACAACAATGTGCTTAATCCGGTCAATTTTTTTAACCATGATTCTGGTCCGGGCATTGTCATGTTCCTTATTGAAATAACTTCGTACTCTTTTTTGGAGATTTTTTGCCTTCCCTATATACAAAAGTTTTTCTTGCCTATCATAAAATTGATAAACTCCAGGAGAATCCGGCAGTGTAGCCAATTGCAATATTTTAGAAACTTCCGCCATGCCTCAAAGATACATCAACTGAATCAAAACATCGGGCGTTGATATTTTTCATAACTTGCATTAAAGCTATATTCGATGAACATCGCTATCCTTTCGCGAAGTGCTCAATTATACTCAACTAAAAGCCTATTCGACTGTGGTTTGAAATATCACAATATGGAGGTGATGGATCCAGGTCTATGTCATATTGGTAACAAAGACAACAAAGCTGTTTTATATTACGGATCTGAAATTGTAGAGGATTTGGACGCAATCATTCCCCGCATTGGAGCCTCAAACACTTTTTTTGGAGCATCACTGGTTCGTCACTTTGAAAGCATGAACGTCTTCTCTACCGTTGGCGCCGAGGCTATCCTGCAATCACGCAATAAATGGACATGTCAACAGATCCTGAGCCAGTATCAAATTCCAACTCCAAAATCGTTTTTAGGACGTACTAATAATCCCGACGAGGTATTAATGCACTTTGATAAAGAGCCCGTCGTAATCAAGCTTTTGCAAGGGACGCACGGCCAAGGGGTAATTTTGGCTGAAAGTACAGCCTCTGCCCGCAGTATCATGGAAACCTTAAACGCCACAAAGGTTCGCTTTTTAGTACAAGAATTCATTGCCGAATCTCGAGGCAGCGATCTCCGCGCTATTGTGGTAGACGGCAAGGTGGTGGCCTCAATGAAAAGATCTAGCAAATCTGACGATTTCAGATCCAACCTTCATCGCGGGGGTCAATCGATAGCTTATGATCTTAGTACACAAGAAACGTATGTTGCAATACAAGCTGCACGGGCTTTAAAATTGGGAGTTTGTGGCGTTGATATCTTACAAAGTGAGCGCGGGCCATTAGTTCTAGAAATAAACTCTACTCCAGGCTTAGAGGGGATTGAGACCACTACTAGGGTAAATATTGCCCAAAAAATCATAAGCTATATTGAACGCAACAAACACTAATGAATAAAACAGCAAAAACTTTAGAGATTTTGAATGTGCGAGTGGCTCCCGGCCAAAATGCTCAAGCTCTGCTCCAAGTGGCCCATTTACATAATAGAGCGGCTGTAGAGGTGCCTGTTTTTATCGAACACGCCTCAAAACCCGGACCTACAATTTTATTTCTAGCTGGGATTCACGGTGATGAAGTCAATGGTATAGAGATTCTTAGGCAATGTATTGCCAAAGGAATTACTAAACCCAAAAAAGGTACCACAATTAGCATACCTGTAGTCAATGTTATTGGCTATTTACACAATGGTCGAGATCTTCCTGATGGTCGAGATCTGAACCGTGCCTTTCCCGGGAATAGGTCGGGTTCACTCGCTGGACAAATCGCTCATCAGCTAACCCATATGGTTTTGCCTCACGTAGATTTGGTGATCGATTTTCACACTGGTGGTGCTCAAAGATTTAACGCCCCTCAGATTAGAATAAGTGGTAAAAACAAAGCCTTAGTTAAACTAGCAAAAATCTTTGGAACACCATTCGTGATTCATAGTAAATCCGTTCCAAAATCTATTCGGCATACTTGTGATAAAAAAGGCATTCCACTTTTATTATTTGAAGGTGGAAAAAGTAACAACATAACCTCTTCGGTAAGTAATGCCGGAGTTAATGGAGTCAAGAGATTGATGCACGATTTAGACATGTTAAAGCCTCGATTCAAAGTAAGTCCCCCCAAACATAAAACTATGGAAATAATCAACAGTACTTGGGTTCGAGCTAGTACATCAGGTATGTTTAAACCTTTGATCGATGTGGGTAAATGGACCGAAAAATCGACAACAATAGGACAGATTACTGATCCTTATGGCCAGTCACTGAATTTGATAGTAGCGCCAAATGCGGGTTATGTCTTTAATACCAATCAGGCGCCTACAGTCTATCAAGGGGATGCTTTGTTCCACTTGTCAACAGAAATCCGATGAGAGACAAAAAAGTAATAAGGCAAAGAGCCATTAAACGAAGAGAGTCACTATCTAAACAGACTCAAGCCCAATCCAGTTTGGCAATTGCCAATCGTTTGCTCAAGCTTGATATTTGGCAAGGTTCTCATTACCACTTATTTTTGACAATATCCGAAAAAGGTGAAATTGACACTCATCCGATAATGAATATATTACACGGTCGGGACAAAAATATTGTAGTAAGTCGTGCTGACTTTTCAGATAATAGCCTTCGTCATTATATATTGGGCGAAAACACCTTATTACTCAAATCCAAATACGGAATTCCAGAGCCAGAGGGCGGACAAGAGGTAAATCCAGAAGTTATAGATGTGGTTTTTGTTCCACTGTTGGCATATGATAAAAAAGGGACCCGTCTAGGTTATGGTCGGGGATTTTACGACCGATTTCTGGCCAATTGCTCTAATTCATGTCAAAAAATTGGGCTTTCATTTTTTGAGCCAGAAATTAAATTAATCCCTAAAGAAACATGGGATTGCCATTTGGACTTGGTTGTAACTCCGGATTCAGTGCATCGTTTTTAATCTTCTTTTGTCGTTTTTGGCTTTTTAGGGAAGGCAGTTTTATTAAATAAAATGAGTAACCCAACTCCAGTACTAATGGCTGTATCGGCTACATTAAACACTGGATTGAAAAAGGAAAAAGAAAACATGTCAACCACCCTGCCGTGTAACCACTTACCATACCCTCCTCCTTCTGGCAGAAACCTAGCGACTTGACCCATGCTATGGTCAAAATAAACGCCGTAAAATACTGAGTCAATGATATTCCCTAAAGCGCCAGCAAAAATCATTGAAATAGATAAGATTAAAATCGAGCTGGACCTTTTCTTGATAACGTCATAGAGCCAATACCCTATCCCCACTATGGCTAATAATCTGAATAATGTCAAAATGAGTTTTCCATAGTCTCCAGGAATTTTGGCACCCCAGGCCATCCCTTCGTTCTCAATGAAATAAATTTTAAACCACGAAAATACTGCTACACTATCATGCAAGGCGAAATGTGTCTTGATATAAAACTTAGAACACTGATCGATTACCAAAATGATCAATATCAACAAAATCGCTTGGGTCGATTTCATGATTAGGATAATTTATTTTTGCATATTCTTCGCCTCAATGCTCAGAGTGGCATGAGGCACAATTCGTAAACGTTCAGGTTTGATGAGTTTCCCGGTAACGCGGCAGACACCATAAGTTTTATTCTCAATACGAATCAATGCGTTTTTCAGGTCACGGATGAATTTTTCTTGTCTAATAGCCAATTGAGAATTAGCCTCTTTACTCATGACTTCGCTACCTTCGTCAAAGGCTTTAAAAGTCGGAGAAGTATCATCTGTACCGTTGTTACTATCATTTTTGTAGGCGCTTTCAATCAGAGCAAGTTGCTCCTTCGCCTTTTGAAGTTTTTCGTTAATCAATAATCTGAACTCATCGAGTTCATGATCCGTGTAGTGTGTCTTTAATTCATTTGCCATAATTAACATTTTTTAATGTTTACTTGGGTTGTTATTTCATCAAATTCGATGAGCTCACCCGAAAACATTTCATTCACTATATTTAAAGTATTGGCCAAAGTCTCTTCAGCAATATAATCGCCAAAATGTTTTAATGCTTCGTCGATAAGTGGATTAGACAAAATGCT
>MDTG01178539.1_pt1 | contig 13569 bp, 10 predicted proteins | sample 811421 | NCBI WGS metagenome assembly MDTG01 (sample SAMN05326645, study PRJNA326480) | marine metagenome | isolation source: seawater | place: Pacific Ocean: South East | collected 2011 | reverse complement strand
TTATCGTTAATGATAAATTCTTCTCTGCCACTAATAAGCTGCCCATGCTCCTTTAAATAAGACAAAATAGCGGATTCCTCTTTAATTGGAGATTCAACATATTTACATAAGAATGTAGTGTCAGTATTTATCTTTTTTGCTCTGAGATGTTCATTGTGGCGTTTTTTTATTTCACGCTCAGTCTGACCTATTTTAACCCGGTACAACGCATTTTCTTCAGACAACATTGCTACGTAAATGAAGCCTGGCTTGTCAGAATTCACTGTATTTTCGTGCAACCACCATTTTTTCCCATCATTCATATCTCTTACAATTGTATTGTGTAATGCATGCTTATCTGTAATTTGATTGTCTACTATGTATTTGACCATCTGTTTGTACAAAGGAGTGCTAAGGTAGGGCAGATCAGCAATATCCCATCCAAGCTTTAAAAAATTGGTTCGGTACTGCACAGGGCCTATCATTTCGTATAGGAGTTGGTCGATGATGCTTCGTTTTATCTTTAACTGCGATAAAGCTCCCTTTACACCGCTTTCAGCAATCACTGAAAGTATTTCTGCACATCGTAATAATTTAACTGGATGTTTGTTTACAAGAGCCTTAGAGCACGAGCGCGAGAAGTATACGCCTCGCTCGTTACATTTAGATTTTAAATCAAACCCTCGTTCGCGAACCAATAATTTGAAATCACGAGAATAAATATTATTTTTGTTAGCATACCTTGCAAGGATACCAATGGTGACAAATCCAAAGAATTGGTCACTTAAAACAAAATGATTAAATACATGCTCACATATAGCGAGGTCTTTTTCATAAGAGCTAACAGTCATATTTATTCCCAAATATCTTCGGCTTAATTAGTTTTGTCCCGAATATAGTGAATACTAACCAGTTACCTTATGTAAACCAAATAAATATTGTTGACCACTACAAAGATCCGTGTGTTGCGTTTTCAAAAAGAACCTCGTGATATTGTCTGATAATATAACGAAATAAGAGATTACCTTTTTGCACGACTAAAGCGGTCGCTTTAACATAAAGATCGAAAAACGAGCATTCAGATTTTTTAATTTGCTATGATAAACCTATACAAGTTCAGACTAGAGGCCTCAATGTGAAAGTTTATGCAGAGCGATTGACAAAGACATTAGTGGGCCGTGTTTGTGACGTTTGCAATGAAAGCGTCATGAACAAGATTGGTGACCACGAATGTGAGGAGTGTGGAGAGTTAAAAGCGCAATGGGGATATGGCTCAAAGAACGATGGAAAATCTTATCACATAGACTTGTGCGAAAATTGCTTTAGTGTAGCGTTAGCAGCTTTGCGGGATCACCGTAAACGAATAGTTATGTTTGACGATGCACAAGAGCAGCCAGACGATAAGTTCGGAGTAGCTAAAAATTGAGTACTTAGAATACAAGCGGACTTCAATCTCTGCTTATTAGGTTGAAATACATTAGCTCACAATATCAGATGTTAAGCATTCATCAATGTTCATCACGGAATGATGAATAACAATTGAGAGCTAAGTTTAGTGGCTTCGACCAAAGCACGCTAAGATATAAGTAGGAATTTTATGTAGGTTGTTATATCTTTATTACAGAGCAAAAAATATCGAGGTCTTCATCAATGTTTAATGAAAAATCAATTTAAGTGCAGAATCCACACTCAGCCAGATAATAAAAAGTTTACGCAACAAAGTTGAAGCCCACAAGAAAAGTTGCGAGGCTCTGGTTTGAAATAAACCCACCTACTGTACCCACAAATAATTGAGAGCTTAAGTAATTCAATTTGCTAGAACCATTCACGTCATAGACATTTATCAGCCGTTGTAACTGCTTTTTGCTCAATTCAGGCTAGTCGGTTCGGTCTTTTTCAAGGCGCTCATACTATAGTTTGAAGCTCATTTCATTGCAGTACTGAAACTCCAATTTCTTTTGTTTCTTATTGCAGAGAGAAAAAGTGTGCGAATGTATTAAAGATTGAAATTGCAATTCTATCTTGCTAAATCTACTCAGCCAACTTTGTAAAATCATGTTCTTAATAAACTGTCTAACAAGCTGTTGGATATTTGGTGCTTGTTTAGCTGTTGCATTTTTTGCAACAGCTTGTTGCACTTTTAGTTGGTCAACGGGCTGTTGACCATATGTTCTAGAATAGTACCCAGTTTCAAACTTTAATATGCTGGTACAAAAAGTATACCGCTACACGCATTTAGTTCTAGCTCGCTTTCAATAATATTATGCAAGCAGGCCGTGCTGAAGTTGCCCAATAATGTTTTTTGCATTGTCGTATCCGGCGGTGGTTGATGTCATTTCAATCGGGCTTTTATTCCCAAGCCCTTTAGTTTTAGTTCTAAACCAGAGTAATGCGTCTTCCCGTTTATCTTCAAACAAATCAATTGCAGCGACAAGTACATTTAATATTCGATAAAGTTTGTCGCTTTCTTCGGTGCTGAGTTGGCCGGTTTTCGCTCGACGACTAAGTGTGGAAGGTGAGATAAATAAGTATGCTGCAAGCTCTTTTCTATCGATTTGGATAATCTTTGCCGTTTGTATAAAAACATCGTATGGAAATCCATCTTCAATAGAAAGATGAAGCGATGCGCCCCTAAAAGGGACTCCAACCTCATCCCAGATAGACCTGTGTTTTTCTATTTCAAAATTTAGCACTGACATATTATATACCTACTCTAGAGATAATTACCTGCCTGTTAGGATGGAGCTTTATTAGCAATCTTTGCTTCAGTAAATACGATTTGACTATTTAGGTCAATACGGCGAGTAACAGATTTTCTGACTTTAATAGCTTTGTTTAAAACATGCAAAGTCTCCTTTAAAAAACGCTTTTTTTTCATCTTGAGCGCAGTTAATTAGATGCACTTGCTTTGCTGTAATTGCTTTATGAAAGAACACTTGTATTTTTTTAATAAGTTAATATACTTAAATAAGTTAAATAACTTATTTAAAGTGAGGGAGATTTTATATGGGCAGAGTTGCGGAGTTTTCAGATGACGAGATCATTGAGGCAGGAAACCAACTGCTGAACTCTAATAAGGTTGTGACTCCTTTTGGGATTAGGCAAATCATAGGAGGAGGGAGTGCCGCTCGCATAAAGATGGTATGGAACTCTGAGCTCGAAAGAAGAAGTAATGAAGTTTCACAAAATGATTTAGATAATCAAATAGAACTACCGGCTGAATTGCAGGATTCACTTGAAAAAAGTATACAAGCAATAACGAAGCAACTTACAAAAGCGGCAAAGGATAATTATCAGGTAGCGATCGAAGTTGCAGAAAGCAGGGTGGCTTCTGTCATAAAGAAACATGAAGAGAAATTTGAGGAGTTTCAACAGTCGGAGCTCGAAGCATTTAAAGCAGTTGATGCTGCTGACAAGTTAAATGAAAATTTAAAGAGTGAATTATCGACTTTAGAAAAAATAAACGATGACCTGAGGCAAGAAAGTGCTAAGTTTTCAGGCCTTGTGGAGTCGCTAACTTCTCGGTTGGAATATCTGGATTCGAAGTTGGATTCTAAAGAGACTGAGCTAATGAAGCTTGTAAGAGAGAATGCTGAGTTGAAAGGGAAGTTTGAAACCACTAACTTGGATAAGTGATATTTTATTAGAAGGGGTAAGAACTGAACACTGGGACCTAAAATTAGTTGTTGCACGCAATACTGGCAAATGCTTTTTTAAACCCAGCTTTGATATAAGTCGTTAAATCAGATAGTAAAAATATTTTATGACAGCACGTAATTGCTGGAAACGATTGTAGTGGTCTTAGTAGAAAGATTATTGAGCGTGAAGTGCGGTAACTTGTAATAGTGCAATCACACTAAGACAACTTATAAATCGAATTTTGCAATCTCGTCAATGTTAATCAATAACGATTGAATCGCTTCAGTTTCATCGATTTGTTTCGCTTTCAAGGACCTACTAATATTTATCATTCTTGTTATTCTAATTCTGATCTGGGACGACATTTCAAGTAAAACACTATCTAGCTGAGTTGATTCATGATTCAGTTCAGAAGCTAAATGGACATATCTTGCCATAGTTGCATTCGAAGCATGCATTGTGACTTTTCGACATGCTGTAGCAGCAACACTTAAAATATTATTAAAGCTACCTGATGCTGCTAGTTTCTTAATCGCCTTTGCTACATTCATTGTAATAAATCTGTGTCGGAAAGAGTGATTCGTGACATGACGCAACTCTTCCCTATACTTACTAGCATTAATTACTTTTTTTGCATAGTTTTTTAGATAAGATTTTGCCAATGGTTTGCCACTTCGTGCATCAACAAAAATGGCGTCATGGTTTTGGTTGGGAAATGTGTTTTCGACTAACTTTAAGTAATATATTATGATCTGTAAGTCATCACCTGTGACTTCTACTTCTCTGTTTTTACCTTTATATTTACCTTTTAGAATCGGAATATTTCTTAATACACACTTCTTGGCGTTCAGGAGCGCCTTAGAAGCGTTTTCAACTGAAGATTTTGTTATCTGGTGAACTTCACTTATTCTTGCCCCAGTAATCTCCAGTAGTGTGGAGAAGGCTTGCCATCTGTATATTAAAAAATCATTAAGCTCTGGGTGATACGTGCTTTCATTAATGGCATCCAACCATAAAATAAATTCATGATCGTGAATATACTCTACGTCCACGGTAATGCTAATCAACCCCGCAAATGATACATGATCTACATAAGTTATTTCTCTATTACCTGCTTTAAACTTCTTTTCAGAGTAATGAACACTGTATGCTCTCACCGTGTCTTTTTCTTCAGTTGCTAGTTTCCAGTGGGGATTTTCATCAGATAAAAATATAACGTAACCCAAAGCGACTCTGGCGTGCGTTAATACTGTTTCATCGGCAATCTTTCGATCTTTTAATACGCCTATGAATTGATATAACGCCGAATCATTAATGTCGGATAGAGAAATTTTTTTATCTTCAAGGAAAGAACAAAATATATTTAGGCTATAAGCTTTCTTTGTAACCGTCGGTGCTAACGGCCTAATATTAAATATTTGAGCGCCTCCGCCCAATTTGGTTAGGTAAGCATTGGCGTGCCAATCTATGCCACCGCCTTTCTTCATTATTAAGGACAGCGAGCAATCATGTTTTTCATTTCTGCGCTGACTGGTTATAAGGAAATCAAGGCAGGGTGATTTAGCCGTCATGACATATGACATTACTTTATCAAAGCCAATCTGTTATTTCCTAGAATACGAGCCTGATCCAAAATCAGTTTTCTATAAGCTTTGTCTATTTGTTCGTCCTCTCTACAATTATCTAAAAGTTGCATGTATGCCCTGTAAACTTCTGCAAGTGCAGATTTTAAGTCTTCATTTTCTCTTTTCAACTCATTAATATCATGGGTTGTTAACCGAGTCTTTTTTATCGCAACGTTTTTATTTTTGTTTGCTTCTGATTTTTTAAGCCTTACATTAAGGTCTTCAATAGCAACTGATAATTCGCGTAAAGCTAATGCGTTGTGCTCTGTCATTGAAGAGTTGTAAGAATACCTTATTACGCCTAATGAGTCGTCGTGCCACTTATTTACCATTGTCTTAGTGATGGTGGATTTACTGGTCGTTAAGCTATCGGGAATCTCATCATAATGTTTTATGCTATTGAGGATTTCACTTTTACGAATCATTGATTCAGTGATCATTTTTTTTTTCAAAATTACAGATTGAGAAGTTTGCCCTTTTTGAAATTTCGCCACGTCAATATGCCTCTCTTTTCTGAAAATAAAAAAACACAGCATTTCCTTCAATTCGATGAAATCGAACTGTCTCACCAGTATTTTTTTTATGCTCATCGATCAAATCTCTTACTAAAGGTTCAATTACCAGAGATGTTTTTGCTTTTTTACGAGCTGTATTTACAATATTTGTTACGCTTGAATCACCCAGTATCGCCTTACCAAGAGAAGCACCAATCCTTGCAATTGTTATTTCTGCTTCGTCGATCCACTCGGAACTTGGCGATACTTCTGCGTAGTGAAAAGTTTGCTCTAGGTCAGCGTGCCCCAAAAACCAGGACAATTCTTCTAACCCTGTATTGTCAGTCATGTTGAAATACAGTACAGCAAACGTTCGTCGGTATTGGTGACTTCTTGGATACCATCGTTTTCCATTAATTAAGGGAGAGGAACTCCAGTCTGCAAACAAGTCTAAGCAACCATTTATATAATCACCGCTGAGAGGGGTAACACGCGATTGAGCAAATTCTGATGTATAGGCTTTAAAAGACGTGTGTGACAAAAAACCACCAAATAAGAACTGTTCGTTTTCATCTACAATAAAGCCTCTTCTCTCTTCTAGAACATTATTTAAAAGTGCAAACTCTAAGCCATAGTCGAATATCAAGTCTGGTATTGGGCGGTGAACATCTTCAAGTTCAATACGTTCAGAAGTTTTTGGAATTCTTAAGACTAAATCGAAAAGTCCATCAATAGGCGATTGAACAAAGCAGTTCCGTTTTAAACTTCTCATAGACGTAACTCTACTAGCAACAAAACCAGCTACTAGTATGTAGATTGAGGCTACATATAACCTTAGCGCAACGGCCATGGACATTTCTCGTCTAAATTGGCTGAAGCACACCAAATTGTCGTCACACCACGACGTAATATTCAGTTCTTTTAATACATCTGGCAAAGGTGTTTCTTTAAACACTTCCTCTTGTAATGATGAGCTTGGCCGGTAAACGTCGCTGTTATCTACTTTTTTAAGCTCATTTTTCGCAAGAACGGATAAATGCTGGCGGATAGCATAACCATACTTCCTAGCAAATTTAAGGCTCGTTGAAATAGAGTGCAGGTAATTAGATGTAGGCATTATGGGTGTTTTTATTGATTGTCTCATGCTATCAAACAGAGTTTCACCATTGCTAAATAATGCTGCGGGTGAGTGAACAAATTTATATTTTTGAGATGCCCTTGCCGTGTAGACCGCCTCAAGCAAAGATATTGTGTTTGATATGGTCTTTTTTGAAGGTTGTAAATCTGTGTCCACATCGAAATCTATTGTATTCGCAGGTTGAAATTCACGAACCTTTTTGGGTTGGTTCCATTTCTTTGTCACTGAGTGGTCTTCTTGATAAGAACTCTTATCGTTTTTAAGTGGGTTACTCTTATAATGTTTTTTCAAAGAGTGCTGCAATGACATTAGTGATCTTGTTGTTAAGTTAAGCTCATTTTTTATTTTAATCCAGTCGATTCTTGAAGATGAACCAGAGTTCAAATCTATGATTTTAAGGGCGGCAGCAAATACATGAGGCTGTGTATTATAGTCCATAATAAAATCTTTAAGCTCGTCTAATTTAATTTGATCTAGTCCCCGCACAAGCAATTTTGATTTTTTTTGCCGAACCTCATTAGCATGTTTAATTAAGTCTGTAATGGCGACCAGAATGTGTTTAGCTCTTAATGGTCGTGTCATTTTTCCTCGTGCGTCCAAGTATAATAAGCTGTGCATAATGTCTTTTAATAAAGGTTCATTAATTGCATCAGTCAAATATTCCACGTCAGAAATCTTTCTTTTAAAATTTATCTTTAGTGCTTTGTTTTTATTCTTACGATAGTAGTCAATATCTATAGCCACTTTTGAAGCTAACCATTCTTGGTCGTAAACATTGTCATTTAATAGCCATCTGGGCATTTCGTATTCAAACTTTTCTGCGGAATCAACCAATTTGGAAAAGTCAACAAAATCATCGTCTTTTAAATTTGCACTTTCACTCATGTTTTATTTAACCTCGCATTTTTGCACTGCAAGTTGAGCAGTTCGGAGCATTTGTTTCATTATGACAGTGCTTTCGGATATTGCTGAAACAGCAGTGACACATTGCTCCTTAAGTATCGGATCACGACCAGTTTTAATATAGATAAGGGCGGTTTTTATGTTGTCGATAGAAACACAAAAATACAGTTCTTCATTCTGGGTATTTTCATCATTCGGGTTTTTAAGTTTGTCGTACAAATTACCACCCATATCTTCATTGTTAAAAGCAACTTCAAGCTGAGACTTTAATTCCTTCTCACTCATATTAAGGGCGTCTGAGGGCGAATCTTCTAAACCAATCGCCATGTATAGCAATATATTTTGAAACGCTCTAATTTTAATTCTATAGATTAGCTCTGATAGATAATGAGGAATGTACCTATTTAAGGTTGTTTCGACTTGATTACCTAAGTAATTTGCGGTTCTCAATGCATCCCCTCTTGATTGAAGAAATATTAACACCCCTTTGGAACCTCTTATTTTTTTTAATGTTGAGTGTTGTAAGGCCTTGTTTTCAACGGGTAGGCTCGTTTTCATTTTGTTGAAGTTATCTTGAAATGCACTGTCTGAAACATGTTGCACCCCATTTGCTGTCCGAATTATCCAAAGCTTCCTAATTTCGCTTGACTCTCTGGCTCTACTTGTCATTTCTAAAGCCATTTTCAGACAAGTAGCAGCATCTATATCTGAAATCTCTATCTGTGAGAGTAAGACGGGGCCTCCTTTAGCTTTTCTTGTTTTTGATTGTTTTGCGCGTTTTTTTAAAGCGCGAAGTCGGACAGAACCTTCATCAGTAATTTGAACAAACTCTCTACCAACCCCGTCAGATGATATTGAGATATCGTAGAGAGAAAATGGATTAATGCCAATTTCTTCCACGATAATCGTTTGCATAGCTGAAGCCACTTCTATGGTTAGTCCCAAATATCTGTTTACAGAATTACTTACTTTGTAAGGGCTATTTGGGTCATTGGTTCCACCTGAGATATAAAACTCATAATTGCTGTCATAATACGCAACTCGTTTAGATGTTAAAAAGTCAGATATGTTGTTTTCTGGCCAAATCGCGCTTAATTTAGTTTGAAACTTGGGAGCAAGCTCATCTTCGACATGAATGTGTTTACCTGTATGTTGTTCAATGAAACTTTTATATTGAGTAATAACTTCGGTTCCTAACAAGTAATCTTTATAACCTTCCCAAATAATATTTTTTGCTACATCGGTTAAACACGCAAGATTCGTATCGATTTCTTTTTTCAATTGTTCGAGAAATCGAGGCGTATCTTTAGTAAAAGATGTACTGTTCAAATCGTATAAATCTAAGTTAGAAATTAAGGGATTGTTTGCACGCAATGTTTGATTACGCCATGACCCCTTATAGTTGTCAGGCAGGTCTATTTGGCTGTCTAGTAGTCCTTGTTCCATTAGTGTTCTTATTGCTTTACTAATAATGTGGAAATGCAAATAAGCTGTATTTCTTTGATACCGATCAAGCAGGTTCGCCCGGAACTTAATTAATTCATTTTGTAAAACCAACGGATGATTATACCAATTAGGCTTATCTGTAGTTATACCGTTAAGAAAATCTGATAATTGGGCTATTATCCTCTGCCTTGTTTTCTTCTTGTATGCCATCGCGTGATTTATCAGAGCGCCTGAGATTTCAGGGCTACATGTTTTATTCAGGACTTCTTTAAATACTTCAATTTTAGGATTTACATGCAGGAATCCTAATTGAATTTTTCTAGGGATTGCTTGCTTTTTAAGTTCTTCATAAGTCATTTTGGGGATAGCAACACTGAGAAAAGAGAGATCTTCTTTTGAAAAAGTTACCCAAGGTATATGACCACGCTCTATCAATTTAATAATATGCGTTTTAAGTGATGTAAAGTTTTTATATGCAGTAGGTTTAGCAAGTCGCTGGCTTAAATCTATAGCTATAAGTTTCAAACAATAAGTTAAGTCCTTTCTGCCACTAGATAGCAATACAGGGCAGAGGATATTGCTATATGCAACAAGATTTTTTGATATTCTCATGATTTGGTCGTAGTTTTTTTCTTCGAACAGTTCAACCGTGCCATCGTGTATAGACTCTCCATAATGGGTTTTGATAAAGGCAAATTTTTCATCTAAGCTCATTGTCGTATCCATTTGCATATACCTACCTGAATATGTTCAAATAGAGGAGGGTATTGTGTTTTGTATATAAAGTCTAATATAGTAAGAGCCTCTCTAATTGAAATTTGGTTGGTTTGGTGACACTTCGCAGTAACGCCTGTCGCACGATTAGAGCCCGTGTTTGTTGGTGGCGTTACTGTGTCAAACGCCACGTTACATAACCAAGATGAAATAGACCGTTTAGGGGTGAAGGTAGGCGACTACGTAATCATTCGCCGGGCGGGTGATGTTATTCCCCAAGTGGTGTCTGTTGTACAAGCCAAAAGAGATGACAACGTTAAAGACATTGTCTTTCCTACAGATTGCCCAGTTTGTGGCTCTAATGTAGAAAAATTAGAAGACGAAGCCGTTGCTCGTTGTACCGGCGGCCTAATTTGTGCAGCGCAGCGTAAGCAAGCATTAAAACACTTTGCCTCTCGTAAAGCATTTGATATCGACGGGTTAGGCGATAAGTTGGTAGATCAACTCGTTGATGCCGATTTAGTGCATAGCCCCGCAGATTTCTTCAATCTTAAATTGGGCGATGTGGTGGGTCTTGAGCGCATGGCTGAAAAGTCTGCTGCCAAGTTGTTGCTGTCACTTGAAGCATCGAAAGCTACCACATTAGCTAAGTTTTTATATGCGTTAGGTATTAGAGAAGTAGGTGAAGCCACGGCGGCCAATCTTGCGATGCATTTTGAAACCCTAGAGGCTATTCGCAGCGCGAGCGAAGAAGAACTCATTGAAGTGCAAGATGTTGGCGGGATTGTAGCGGCGCATTTGCATAACTTCTTTAATGAGCCACACAACACCGATGTTATCGACGCCTTACTCGAGGCGGGTATTCATTGGCCTGCCATTGAGAAGAAGCCACAAAGTGCGCTACCTCTTGATGGACAAACTTGCGTAGTAACAGGAACCTTAAGCGAAATGGGGCGCTCTGACGTTAAAGCGAAACTGCAATTGTTGGGTGCTAAAGTAGCCGGCTCGGTATCGAAGAATACCTCGTTTTTAGTCGCGGGTGAAAAAGCGGGATCTAAGCTGACCAAAGCACAAGAGCTAGATGTTGAAGTGTGGGATGAAGCGACGTTGCTCGCTTTTTTAGCAGAGCATGACTAGCACTTTATCACCAACACAGCTTCAACAGTCAGTATTAATAGCATACTTACCAATCGAACGTAAAAAAGGCGCTTAAAGCGCCTTTTTTCTGTCTAGGGACTGGGAGCACGTTACTGTGCTTGCACCTTGGCTTTTGCACGCGCCAATCTTCTGCGTTCCCATGCCTTTTTAACCTGAAAACGCCAAATCCAGTTCAAGGTGAAGTAACCCACAGCGCTGGCGATGATGGAACAAATTGCGCAGCCAACTAAAAATGCCGGGCCAATGGTACTGATACTTTCTACTACCCATTGCCAACTGAATTGGAATTCAAAGTGCTCAGGCTTGGTCCCAAGTACAGTAGAACCAATTTTATAAGCAGCATAAAATATGGGCGGTATGGTGAAGGGGTTGGTTACCCACACTGTGGCTACCGATAACGGTAAATTCGCACGAAAAGGAATGGCGACACCCGCAGAAAGCCACATTTGAAAGGGTACAGGCCAAAATGCAAAAAACAGCCCTATACAAAATCCGCCTGCCGCTGAACGTCTGTTTAAATGCCATAAATTAGGTTCGTGCAAAACGCTGCCGAATACGCGCAGAATTTTGTTGTTCTTTACAGCCTGCGGTTCAGGCAGGAAACGTCTAATAAATTTCTTAGGCATAACACTCGTTCGTTAACTATCAACATATGGGCTACATTCAGCCATCTATATTTATTGCTACGTAAAACAATGGTAAATCGTATCACAATTTGGTGTGGCAGTTTTTGTGTTAGCGCAACAACCGCTGTTTTATGGCCCGAGTTGCCATCGCTAAACCTAGTGATGACGCTTGCCATAGGTGGTGGTGTACTGCTGTTCCTATCAAAGTGCAATTTTCACTTTCATACAATAAGCGGTGAGAAACAAACGTCTTGGATAAAGTTTGTGCTTATTGCAGTTAGTGGCACTTTTATAGGTGCTACATGGTTGGCGAGTTTAGGGTATTGGCACCTATCTTGGCAACTACCACAGAACAAAATTCAACAAGATGTCACAATAAATGCGGTGGTTGACCAAGGAGGCTGTCTAAGTGGTCAAAAAAACGCCGAGGACAGCCTAGAAAATAGTGTAAATGCATTAAATGCTGAAAATATAAAAAGTACGGCAAACTCAAGTAAATCAAAACCTACTCAACGCGTAGGGCATGATGAAGGCGAACAGCGATTTATGGTGTACACCGTAAAAGTTAACGCCCTAGATGATTTAGCACTCAGATTCACTCGTAAAATGACATTAAGTCATCGCGTAACCGGTGCCTGTTTACACAGCGGTGATAAATTTACCGCCACGGTAAAATTAAAACCGGCCTACGGCATGCTTAACCCAGTAGGCTTTAATCGGCAACAATACCTTGCCAGTCAACAGATTGTGGCCACGGGCTATGTAAAACAGCTACATTATGAATCTGTGGTTCATAACCATAGTACTCGTCATAACATGTCAGTTTTTCTATCTACGTTGCCTCTTAATCAAATGCGTTGGTTTCAGGCGCTATTGATTGGTGAACGTAGTCTGTTAACCAAAGACGACTGGTATACGATTGGCCAAACCGGTACCGCGCATATTTTCAGTATATCGGGAATGCACTTATCCATAATCGCCATGACAGCGTTTTATGGGTGTAGCGCGTTTATTTTTGTTGTCAGCAGTATAATGAAACGAAAATTGGCTTTTATAAACCTAAGGGGTTACGTATTAGTCACTTTGGTTAGTAGTGCGGCGCTGTATGTCATGCTAAGTGGAATGGCACTGCCTGTGGTAAGGGCGTTTATTTTATTGGTGGTGGGCGTAGGCTTTGCTGTATTCAATAATGTGTTACGGCCATTGCATATGGGCGTGTTCATGTTGTTTACCTGTATTGTATTGTTCCCTTTGTCGTTGCTACAAGCCAGTTTTTATTTAAGTATTGGCGCGGTGATAAGTATTTGGCTGCTTAATTGGCGGTTTCGATTTCAAGCGATGCCTTGGTACAAAGCATTATGTTGCATGCAGTTAGGCGTGAGTGTTGTGATGGCGCCTATCACCCTTTTGTGGTTCGGTACGGCTAGCACAATTGGCATTATCGCTAATCTCTTTGTATTGCCGGTTATTACGCTTATTCTTCCTGTAGCACTGCTTGCTTTAATGGCAGGGTACTATTTTTCTCCAAGCTTAATTCCTCCAAGCTCAACTCCTGCAAGCGTAGACTTTACTGTTTGGGTGCTCCTCAAAATAGATACAGTATTAGGCTGGGTTGTAACCGGTTTAAGCGAAGCGGCATCTTGGCGAATGAGTGCAATTCACTTCTATCCCAGCACGGGCTCAATGCTGTGCCTGCTTATCGCCATGTTATTTGTGGTTTTGCCCAGATGGCGCTACAAATGGGTATGTGTATTATTGCTGATATTGCCTGTTACCTTTTCTTTTATTCCTTCTTCTCCAGCCCGATGGTTTGTAAATGTATTTGATGCTGGGCAGGGGACTGCCAT
>MDTG01115500.1_pt1 | contig 13569 bp, 11 predicted proteins | sample 811421 | NCBI WGS metagenome assembly MDTG01 (sample SAMN05326645, study PRJNA326480) | marine metagenome | isolation source: seawater | place: Pacific Ocean: South East | collected 2011 | reverse complement strand
GGCGGGCCCGGACGCTCTTCGAGGCGGATCGCTACGCCGACTACCTGTACCTCCACGGATTCGGGGTGGAGTGCGCCGAGGCGCTCGCCGAGATGTGGCACAAGCGGATGCGGGCGGAGATCGGCATCGGCCACCACGACGATCCCGAAATCCGCCGACTCTTCGGCCAGAACTACCGCGGCTGCCGGTACTCGTTCGGATATCCCGCCTGCCCGGACATGTCCGATCAGGAGACGCTGTTCCGGCTCCTCGAACCGGAGCGGATCGGTTGTCGCCTCACCGAGAACTGGCAGATCGATCCGGAGCAGTCGACGAGCGCCCTCGTGGTGCATCATCCGGATGCGGCCTACTACGGCGTCTGATCGGGACCGGTGGAACGTGTGGTGCCGGCGAACCGCTAGAATCGGCGGGTGAAAGGGTCGCGTCGAAGACGATGATCGGACAACGCATCAAGGTCATGCTGGTCGACGACCGGGCCGCCGTCGCGGAACGCTTCGAAGCGGATCTGGACACGGACGAATTCGAGGTTCGGGTGATCACCGATCCCGGAGCCGCGATCGAAGCGGCCCGGAATTCGAACCCCGACGTGATCATCCAGTCGCCGGTCACGAAGGGGCTCGACGGATTCGAGCTCCTGGCCTCCTATCGCCGCACCGCCGGGGTCTCCGAGGTCCCGGTGGTGTTCATCGCGGAACCACCGGAAGTCGCCGTGGGACTCCGCGCGTTCGAACGGGGCGCCGACGACCTGTTCACCGGTGTCCCGGAGCCCGCGGAGCTCGTCGCGAGGATCAGGCTCCACGCCGAACGACGCCGTGGCGTGGCGGAGCAGCGCCGGGCGCGGCGTCGGATCGAGGAGGCGAATCGAGACCTCGCCCTGCTCGATCGTCGGAACGAGGTGGAGCGGGCCTCGATCGAGATGGAGGCGCGTCGGGATCGCGACCGCCTGGCATCCATCGCGGAACTCGGGGCCGATCTCACCCGGTATCAGGACTTCGAACTGCTGCTCGATCGGATCCTGCTCGAGGCGCGCCGATGCACCGAGGCCGAAGCGGGTGCGATCTTCACCATCGCGGGCGACCGGCTCGACTGCCACCACATCCAGAACGACAAGGTGGTCGGTCGTGGCGACAATCCATACACCCACCGGATGTCGCGGAGTCTCTCGCTCGAGAGCATCGCGGGAACCGTCGCGGTCACCGGGCGGACGATCCGGGTGGAGGACGCCTACGAGATCCCGGCCGATCTCGACTGCGTCTACGACCGGGGCCGGGACACCGCGGCGGGGTATCGGAGTCGGGCCCTGCTCAGCCTGCCGCTGCGGACCAGCGATGCGAAGATCCGGGGCGTGATCCAACTGACCAATCCGGGGGGCGAGGACGCGGGTCGGGAATTCACGGACGAGGATCAGCGGCTCGTCGAGCACTTCGCGGGCCTCGCTTCGGTCGCCCTGGAGCGCACCGCGCTGACTCGGACCCTGGTGATGCGGATGATCGCGATGGCGGAACTCCGTGATCCGACCGAGACCGACCATCACGCCCAGCGCGTGGCCGGCTTCTCGACCGTGCTCTACGACGCGTGGGCGGATCGAAACCGGGTCTCCGGCGACGAGCGGGAGAAGAACCGGGACCGTCTCCGCACCGCGGCGATGCTCCACGACGTCGGCAAGGTCGGGATTCCCGACGCGATCCTCAAGAAACCGGGTCCGCTCGACGGGGAGGAGTTCGCGATCATGCAGCGGCACACGGTGATCGGTGCGCGGCTGTTCCGCGGCATGCGGACGAACTTCGACGAAGTGGCGAGGGAGGTCGCGCTTCATCACCACGAACGCTGGGACGGCACGGGCTATCCGGGGCCCATCGAGCCGGAGGCGGACCTCGGGCCCGCGAAGGTCCCGATTCGAGTGGGGCTCAGAGGCCGGGAGATCCCCTTGTTCGCGCGGATCGTCGGTCTCGCCGACGTGTACGACGCGCTGTCCACCGCCCGGGCCTACAAGACCTCCTGGCCGGAGACCCGGGTGCTCGAACTCGTCCGCGAGGAATCGGGAGCCCACTTCGATCCGGCACTGGTCGAGATGCTGATGGAACGGATCGAGGACTTCCGCGAGGTTCGCATGCGATATCCCGATTGAGGGCGGCGCTCCCGACGTCGTGTTCATCCTCCCGGGACGATCCGTCGCGCAACGCCGGGGTGAGGACCCCGATCCCTTGAAACCGGCTTTCCAGCCGATCGAGGCGAACCCATGGTCCGCCCGGGTCGTACCGGGACGACAAAGGGAGGCACGACCATGAACGACGAACACATGCGACCCCGCGGATCGGATTCCGGTGACGAGTTCCGTGATGAGAACGCCGTCTCCCGGGGCCCGGACCTCGCGCCGGACCTGCCGTTCGGGATGTCCGGCATCACCGGGCTCCTCCAGCGGCTGGCGAGCGGCGCCGACGAGGACCGTTGGTCGCCGGAAAAGCAGCGGGTGGTCGCCCGATACCTGCTCGATCTCTCGAAGGACTACTGGATGAACGGCGACGAGCTCGCCTTCTGCCGTCAACTCGCGGCGGTCTGACCCTCGCGTCGCGTCGCGTCGCCACGATCCTGCGGCATCGGACGCGGCGACCGCGTCGATCCCCGGACTCGATCAGCGTTCGGCCCGCGGTGGCGAGGATTTCATCGCCTCGATCCGTTCGATGTTGACCCGGGCCGTCTCGGCGAGACGCCGCCAGTCCGACACGAGGGAGGCCATGGAAGCCATCTCGGCGCGAGCGGTTCGAACCGCGGCGGCGTGGCGAGCCACGTCCTCCGGGAGCGGTTCCATCGGCTCGAAGGCCTCGAGCAGCGTCCGGCCGCGTTCCTCGAGGGCGAGGAGCTCCCTCGTGGTGTTGGCCACGCCGTTCCAGCGGCGAAGGCACTGATCGCACGCGATGGTCCAGTTCTTCTCGCCTTCCGGAGAGAGACGCCAGCCGTCCCGTCCGAGGACCATCGGATAGCGACCACGTCCGCCGAGACGATCCGGCGCCGCGAGGCGGGCGCGTTCGACGCTCCAGGGAAGGCTTGCGGTCAGCGATCCGACCGCGTCGACCACGGTGAAGATCTGGTCCACCTGGCGGGAAAGTCCCCCGCGCCGGGCGAAGCGTTCGTCGGCATCGGACCCGATCAAGACCACGCCGGTGTCCGCCTGGGGTTCGACCGCCTCCACCCCGAGGACCATCCGCAGGGGTTCGAGCCCCACGGGAAGCATCGTCGCGAGGCCGATGTCGTCGAGCTGCGAGGCGAGGATCCCCGGGCCCTGCCGATCGGTCGGGATCGTCGCGTCGTCGTTCGCCTCCGCCGGGATCGTCCGGACCACGGCGTCGTCGCCCGCATCGATCCGGAGTGCGAGCGTCGGATCGACGAGGGCGTCGAGCAACGCGGCTCGTCCGTCGCGAACCGCCTTGGAGAGGTTCCGCGGCATCGAGCGACGGCCCGCGACCCGCATCGCGTTCATCTCGGCCACGACGGATTCCGCGTCACCGCCCCAGGTGGGCAGGGTCTCGATCACGCGTCGATCCGCGCCGACCGGACGCATCACCACGATCCCTCGGTCGTCTCGTTCCCGGATCTCGATCTCCTCGAGCACCAGCCATTCCTCGCAGGCGAGGAGCGGGGGGATGGCGGCACCACCCGCGGTGCGGATCAGCGCGATCGTCCGGAGGTCGTCGGCGGCCATGCGGATGGCGTTCGCGATGGCGAGCCCGTCGTCGAGGCTGCCGCGAGTCGCGTCGAACTCGAGCAGGACGGCATCCCAACCCTCGCTTCTCGCGAGGGCGAGACAGGTCTCGACGCCCGAAGCCGTCACGTCGACGCCGATCGCCCCGCGGACGGGCACCAGCAGGAACCTGAACGGATCGGAGGTGGTCGCCGCGATCGGCGTGCCGTCCGGATTCGACGCAGCGGAGGCACGGTCGGGGATCGTGGTGCCGAGGGCCAGCGCCGCGAGGAGTGCGGCGACGATTCGGCGGGGGCGTTCGTGGGGTGACATGGCGATTCCGGTCGTTGACGTCTTGCGGGGATTCGATCGAACACGCGACCGACTTCGAATCCTACCCCGCAGGACCCCGCTACACTCGACCTCGCCTCGCGGATGTCTTGCGAGGAGCATCGGTAGTCGGATCGCGGTGCCGTCACCGCGTCGCACGGGATGGAACCCACCCAGATGGCCAAGAACGAATCGGATGGAAGAACCGCCTACCGTCGGCGGAAGCGGGCCCAGATGCACGCCGAGGCGGAGGCCGAGTCGGTCGAGCACGCGGAGATCGAGGCGCATCGCCTGGTGGTGACCGGAAAGCCGGAGATCGTGGAGGACCAGGCCGCCCTCGAATCCCTCGCCGCGGCCATCCGGGAGAGCGGAAGCTTCGCCTACGACACGGAGTTCATCGGGGAGGAGACGTTCCTGCCCCGGATCTGCCTCGTGCAGGTCGCGTGCATCGGCAGACTTGCGCTGATCGATCCATTGAAGGTCGACGACCTCACCCCGATCTTCGAGCTCGTCGCGGACGCGGCCGTCGAGACGCTGGTCCACGACGGGGCGCAGGACCTCGAGCCCGCCCGCCGGGCGCTCGGCGTGGAACCGCAGGGGGTCGTCGACACCCAGGTCTGCGCCGGATTCCTCGACATGCCCTGGCCGAGTTCGCTCGCGAAGGCGGTCGAGCGTTTCGCGGGACACGCCCTGTCCAAGGGACACACCTTCACGGACTGGGACGCCCGGCCGCTCACCGCCCGGCAGATCCGGTACGCGGCGGACGACGTCCGGTTCCTGCCGCTCGTCTGGGACCGGATGCGGACGAGGCTGGAGTCCGACGATCGGCTGGGATGGGCGATCCGGGAATGCGAGGAGTCCCGACGTCGGCACGTCGGGGGCTTCGATCCGGAGAAGCACATGCGGAAGATCGTTCGCGGGTCGCGTCTCAAGCCGAAGGCCACGACGGTGCTCCGGGAGATCGTCGAGCTCCGACATGAACTCGCGCGGGAACAGGATCTCCCGCACCGCGTCGCGATGAGCGACGAGGCGGTCGCGGACATCGCGAAGACCCGGCCGACCGATCGGGAGGGCCTGCAGCGGTGCCGGCACATCGGCCGCCGCAACGTCGAGGAGCATGGAGATCGCATCCTCGAGGCGGTCCGGCGAGGGGTGGAGGGACCGCCGCGGCCCCTCGAAAACCAGCGAGGGCGGGACGAGAACGCCGAGGAGCGGATGCGGATCGACGCGATCTGGTCGGCCCTCAGCCTTCGGTGCCTCGCCGACGGCATCGCGCCGAACCTCATCACCAGCCGGGCGAATCTCTCCCGCTGGTATCTGGACCGGGCGGACGGTCGATCGGACGAACCGCTGTTCGCGGCGGACACCTGGAGGCACGATGCGGCCGGCGCGTGGCTCGAAGCCTTCCTCGCGGGTGAGGCGGGGCTCGAACTCGACTGGGTCGAGGGCCGCCTGCATCGGGCGCCGGACGACCCGGCGACGGCCGACGGCTGACGACGGCGGAATCGGGTGCGGTGGAACGGAACGGGCCCGGCCACGATCGTCGTGGCCGGGCCCGTCGTCCAGCACGCGCGGAGGGACTCGAACCCCCAACCCTCGGCTTCGAAGGCCGATGCTCTATCCAATTGAGCTACGCGCGCTCTCGGCCCGCTTCGATCGCGGGCGGGAGGGAGTGTAGCGAAGCCGACGCGATGACGGGTCGCTCGATCCGGTAAACCGGAGGACGGCCGCCGGGAGCCCCGGATCGTCCCGTTCCGGGGTACCTTGTCGGCTCCGCGTCCCGGTGGCATCGCGTCGCCGACGACGAGGGTCTCCAACGAACCGAGGAACCGAATCATGGGATTCATGGATGGCAAGCGTGGACTGATCGTGGGCATCGCGAACGAGCGGAGCTTCGCCTACTCGATCGCCGAAAGCCTCCATCGAGAAGGGGCCGAGTGCCTCTTCACCCACCTTCCCGGCGACAAGATGGAGCGGCGGGTCCGTCGTTCGATCGATGCGCTCGGAATCGAGGATCCCTGGCTACGGCCGCTCGATGCGGGGAGCGACGAGGACATCGCCGAAGTCTTCAGGGAGATCGGAGAGGAGTTCGGTCGAATCGACTTCCTGGTCCACTCCATCGCGTACGCGGACAAGGACTGGCTCCAGCCCGGAAAGTTCACTTCGACGCCGCGGGAGGTCTTCGCGCAGGCGATGGACATCTCCGCCTACACCTACGCCGCGATGGCGAATCACGCGGCGCCGCTGATGACCGAGGGCGGATCGATGATCGCCCTCAGCTACTACGGATCGGACAAGGCGGTTCCCGGCTACAACGTGATGGGGGTGGCGAAGGCCGCGCTCGAAGCCACGACGAGGTACCTGGCGCTCGAGCTGGGCGAGAAGAACGTCCGGGTGAACTGCATCTCCGGCGGTCCGCTTCGCACGATGAGCGCCATGGCGGTGGGCGGTTTCGGCGAGATCCTCGACTGGGTCGAGCAGAAGGCGCCCCTCAAGCGGAACATCGAGGGACGGGAGGTCGGCGACTGCGCCGCGTTCCTGCTCAGCGGTCTCTCCAGCGGCATGACCGGGCAGTGCATCTACGTCGATTCCGGCTACGCCACCGTGGGTCTCTGAATCTGAAACGGAGTCACGGAGGCCCGCCGACCCCGGCGTCGAAGGGCCACCGGCCTTCGAACTCGAGGTCCTCGTCCCGGAGGATGCGGCGCCGGACGGCCTTCGCAAGCTCGGGGACGCCCTGGCCGGAAACGGCGCTGACCTGCAGATCGAAGCCCTCCGCCTTCGCGGGCGTGTCGTCCCGCTCGCGGAGATCCGACTTTCCCCGAACCCGGAGCACGCCTTCGACCGGTGCGATCCCGTCGGGCAGTCGTGTTTCCTCCACATCCGGCGCCACGAGATGGATGACCAGCGTCGCGCGACGAATCGGCTCGAGGGTCGCGGCGATTGCCGCGGTCTCGACGGGATCCTCGGAGTCGCGGATCCCCGGCGTGTCGATCCACTCGACCACCACGCCGTCCAGTTCGAGTAACGCGGCGATCCGGTCCCGCGTGGTCCCGGGGAGATCCGACACGATCGCCGCCTCGGATCGGAGGAGTGCGTTGAGCAGCGAACTCTTGCCGGCATTCGGCGCGCCGACGCAGGCGACGGTCACCGGCCTCAGGAGACGGTCCAGTCTTCGCCCCGTCTCGATCTCGTCGGCGGTGAAGGGGCGGTCATCGGCCCGTCGTCGTGCGGGCTGCGCGAGCAGGATCGGAATCGCCGCCGGGCTCGAGGCCGTCGCGAGGGCGTCGATCATCGCGGCCTCGATCGGATCCGCCGCCTCGGGACGGACGCCGATCGGAGGCTCCTCGAGCCACGCGACGTCCATCGCCCGAAGGGCCTCCGCGATCCGCCGCACGATCAGGGGTCCGCCGTGGGGCATCAACTGGGCGTGGGTCGCATCGATCCTGGCGACGATCCCGTCGTCGATCCCCGCGATCCGGCGATGGGCGAGCGAAGCGTTGGACCCCACGTCGCCGGGGGAGACCGCCCGCAGCAGCAGCTCGAGCGACGCCTCCGAATCCGCATCGAGATCGATGATCGCCACTCCGCCGCGGCCCGGCGGGGAGGAACGCCAGGCGCGGACGCCCCGTCCCGGCATGGACCGGCCGAGGCTCACGGACCGGCGTCTTCGGTCGCGGTCCGGTAGGCGACCGCGCATCCTCGGAGCGCAAGATCCGGGATGAGCCGGCTCACCAGTTCGTCGCCGTCGAAGATCGCCTCGGCATCCCCTCCCGAGGCGATCACCAGTGGGAAGCCGCCGTAGGAGAGCGCGTAGGTCTCGACCAGCTTCCAGACGCCGCCGTGCACCGCGTTGTGCACCCCGCGGACCATCGCGTCGGTCGTGTTGCGACCGTAGGGTTCCCCGGTCGGTTTGTCGTACTCGATGGTCGGAAGGAGATCGGCGGAGCGGTTGAGCGCGTCGAGCATCATCCGCACGCCGGGCATGATGGCGCCGCCCTGGAAGACACCCTCTCCGTCGATGAAGTCCACCGTCACCGCGGTGCCGGCGTCCACCACGATGCAGGCCTGCTTGAGCTCGTCCCAGGCGGCGGCCGCGGTGAGCAGGCGATCGACGCCGACGATCGACTCGGGATCGAGGGCCCGTCCGATCGGAACCGGCAGATCCTTCTCCAGTTCGATGATCTCGGCGCCGAGTTGATCGACGACCAGCGAACGCATCGCCGTCGCGGTGTCGGTGCGGACCGAGGCGAGCAGCACCACCCGGTCCTCCTTCGCGACGTCGCGGGACCAGTCGGTGAGTCGCTCGAGGGCGCTCTCGGGGGTGTCGGAGGGGACGCTGGCCCACTCCTCGATCCGACCGTCGAGCACGCGTCCGACCTGGGTCCGGGTGTTGCCGATCGAGACGGCGAGGGCGGTTGGCATCGGTCGATCCGGGAAGAACGCGGTGCGGCGGACGCGGCGCGGTGGATTCGGCGAGCGGCCGCGAAGGGCTCGCCGCGATCGCCGTTGCGATCGATGCGACATCCTATCGAACGGGTGGATGGACATCGCCTCGCCGTGCGCGGGTCGCTCGTCGCTCACGGTGACGGACGACGGGATCCGCCGGATGGAGGCGATGGCGACGCCGTCGGACCGGCGGGATCACGGCATCGGAAGCCGTCGAACTTCGATCGGCCGCCCGGACCGATCCCGGCCGTGTTTCCGGCCCGGGGCCCGGAAGCACCGGGGACGGGCCGCCGATTCCCGGTGGGGCCTCGGGGGGCCCCCGACGAGCGGCGGTCCGGTCGATCGATCCGATCAGCCCGCCGGTCGCGCCGCGATGATTCGAGCGATTCGCGAGGGGTCGAGTTCGTTGTCCCATCGGCCGTCGACCTTGAGGGCCGAGCCGACGATCACCCCGCTCGCGGTGCCGAGCAGTTCCGGCAGCGACGTCGCATCGACGCCGCTTCCGACCATCACCGGGAGCGGCGAGGCCGCGACGGCCGCCTCGATGTCCGCGACGGACGCGGGATCCCCGGTGTGCGCGCCGGTGACGATCACCGCATCGGCGCCGGCGAAGTGGGTGCCGGAGACGAGATCCGCGATGGAGAGGTCGGCGGTCAGGGCGTGGGAGGCATGCTTCTTGCGGACGTCGGCCCAGACCGCGATCCGATCGGCGCCGATCGCGCGCCTGAATCGAAGCAGCGGACCGGCGTCCGCCTCGGCGAAGATCCCCTCGTCCGCGACGGAGGCGTACGCGAATCCCTCGGCCCGGATGAAGTCCGCCCCCGCGGCGTGGGCGACCGAGATCGCCGCCTGATTGGCGCCGGCGAGGATCTGCACGCCCACCGGCACCTCGACCGCGTCGACCACGGCCTTCGTCGCGAGCGTCATCGATGCCACGATCTCCGGACCCACGGTTCGCAGCAGGTAGGGGAGGTCGTGCATGTTTTCGACGAGGATCGCGTCGAATCCCGCATCGGCCAGGAGACGGGCCTCCATGGCGGCCCGGTCGACGATCTCGGCGGTCGAAAGCGTGTTCCGCGGCGTGCCGGGCAGGGCTCGGACATGAACCATCCCGACGGTCCGGAGGTCCTGGGAATCGAATCGTTTGGGGGAGTCGGGCATGCTTGAGCTCGCATCGGCGTCCTGGTTCGTACCATCGGCGAGCCGGTCCGAAGACCGTCCGCCCCGAGGAGCCTACCGATGCGGTTCGAACGATGTGACGAAGCAGCCGGCATTCCCGCCCGTTTCGAGCTCGCCGGCGCCGGCGACGCGACCGCCACGGTGGTTCCATCCGCCGGAATGAATCTGGTCTCGCTGGCCTTCCGCGACCATGAACTGCTTCGCCTCCCGCTTCCTCTCTCGGAATTCATGGCGAAGCCCAAGACCGGTGGCGTGCCGCTGCTGCATCCCTGGGCGAATCGTCTCCGCGGTGATCGATACGGCTTCGGTGGGACCGAGGTGGACCTGCGGGAGCACCGAGGTCTGAAGCGGGACGGCGAGGGGCTTCCCATGCACGGGTTGCTGCTTCGATTCGACGACTGGGCCACCGCCCGATCCGAGGCCGGGTCCGAGGCGTGGGTCGAGGGCGTCCTCGAATGGGGGGACCACCCCGAGTTGATGAAGGCGTTCCCGTTCCCGCACCGACTCCGGATCCGCTGGACGATTCGATCCTCGTCGGCCGGGTTGGAGGCGGACTGCCTGCATTCGGTCGAGGCACGGGACGGCCCGGTACCGCTCGCCTCGGGCTGGCATCCGTATCTCGCGCCCGGCGGTTCCCGCGACACGCTGCGACTCGAGACGTCGAAGATGCGTGCGGTCCCGCTGGATCCGCTCGGACTGCCCCGGAGGAACGCCGCCGGCGGGCTGCGGCTCGGCGAGGAGGTCGATCCCTCGGGATCCCTGCTCGGGCGCACCTTCGATGATCTCTTCCAGCCGCCGGACGGCGGATGGTCGGCGACGGTGGTGGGAGCGGGTGAGGCTCGAATCGAGCTGATCGCGGATCGACACTGGAGATGGATGCAGGTGTACGCTCCCGAGGGATCGGATTTCGCCTGCATCGAGCCGATGCTCGCACCGACCGCGGGCCTCTCCGACGGGGAGGTCACCGTCGTGCCCGCGGGCGGGGTGCTCGACGCGTCGTTCACGATTCGATTCAGGACCTGACCGGGCGGCGGGGAGCCCATGCGGAAACCGGACATGAAACCAGGCATCGGACCGAGACTCGAAGGCCGCAGGATCCTCATCACCGGTGGTGGCACGGGGATCGGCGCCGCCACCGCGCGGGCCTGCGCCGCGGCGGGGATGAAGGTGCTGGTCTCCGGACGACGCGTCGCACCGTTGGAAGGGGTCGTGGACGACATCGTGCGAGGTGGAGGCGTCGCCGAGCTCCGGGTCGGCGACGTCGCGGACGCCGGCGAGAGCGAAGCGCTGCTCGACGCGATGGACGCCGCCTTCGGCGGGACCGACGTGGTCTTCGCCAACGCGGGATACGGGCTGGAGAAGCCGGTGCTCGCCGCGTCGGACGAGGAGATCCGGCGGATCTTCGACGTGAACCTCTTCGCGGCCGTCGAGCTGATGCGTGCCACGGGTCTGCGACTCCGCGCCGAAGGCAGACCGGGGCACCTGCTCGGATGCGCGAGCATCCTCAGCAAGTTCACGTTGCCCGACTACGGTGCCTACTCCGCGACCAAGGCGGCGCTCTCCCATCTCTGTCGAGCGATGCGTTGCGAACTGGCGGATGACGGGATCGCGGTCTCGAGCGTCCATCCCGTGACGACCCGCACCGAGTTCTTCGACGTTGCGCGGCGGAACAGCGGCCCCGGCCACGGTCCGTCGGTCGAGGACGGGGTGCCCGCGCATGCACCGCGTGTCTTCGTGCAGTCGTCGGAGGTCGTGGCGGAGGCGGTCGTCCGATGCCTTCGCCGGCCGCGGGCCGAAGTCTGGACCTCCCGCATCGGACGTCTCTCGGCAGGGCTGTTCGAGTTGTTCCCACCGCTCTACGAACAGGCGCTGCGGTCGGAGATGCGGCGGAAGCGTCGGGAGGCGGGCTCGGGCGGCTGACCGAATCCCGGATCCACGCCCCGGGGGACCGCGTCGGGGCCGGGGGCCCTTCGCACGGGCAGGATCGGACGGGCGTCGGTATCTTGGCGGGTCTTCGGCATGCTCGTTTCCCGGGAAGGCCCCGGGGTCTCGGAGCGCACGCCGCCCCTCGTTCTCAAGGACTTCGGTCAATGGCCATTCGAGTCGGTATCAACGGTTTCGGTCGCATCGGTCGCCTCGTCTACCGCGCGGGGATCCGCCGCGGTGGATTCGAATTCGTCGGGGTCAACGACCTCGTCCCTTCGGACAGCCTCGCGTATCTGCTCAATCACGACACGATGCACGGTCGGTTCGAGCATCCCGCCACCGCGACCGACGCCGGCTTCGAATGTCACGGCCAGTCGACCCGCTGCACGAGCGAGCGGGATCCGTCGGCCCTGCCCTGGGCCGACATGGACGTCGACTACGTCATCGAGTCGACCGGGCTGTTCACCGCCGGGGACGCGGCCGCGAAGCACATCGACGCCGGCTGCAAGCGGGTCGTGATCTCCGCGCCGACCAAGACGCCCGACACCGTGAAGACCATGGTCTTCGGCGTGAACCACGACCAGTACGATCCGAATTCGGACACCGTCGTCTCGAACGCGAGCTGCACGACCAACTGCCTCGCGCCGGTCACCAAGGTCCTGAACGACGAGTTCGGCATCGAGGAAGGCCTGATGACCACCGTGCACGCGGTCACCGCGACCCAGCCCACGCAGGACGGTCCGAGCAGGAAGGACTGGCGAGGCGGTCGCAACGGTTACATGAACATCATCCCCGCGAGCACCGGCGCCGCGAAGGCGGTCGCCCTCTGCATCCCCGAGATCAAGGGCAAGCTCACCGGGATGGCCTTCCGCGTTCCCACCGCGAACGTCAGCTGCGTCGACCTGACCGTCCGCACCGCGAAGCCCACCAGCCTCGCGGCGATCAACGAGGCGATGAAGGCCGCGGCCGACGGACCGATGAAGGGCTACCTCGGCTACACCGACCAGGAAGTCGTCTCGAGCGACTTCATCGGCGATCCCCACAGCTCGATCTTCGACGCCGGCGCGGGCATCGAACTGAACGACCGCTTCTTCAAGGTCGTCAGCTGGTACGACAACGAAGCCGGCTACGCCAACCGCTGCCTCGACATGGTGGCGATGATGGCCGAGAAGGATGGAAAGGCCTGATCGACGCGGAAAGAGGAGGTGGGGCGTCTTCTTGACAGGCGTCCCGGCCTCGTCTAACCTCTTCGGTCCAACAACTGATTGCGGGGTAGAGCAGTCTGGTAGCTCGTCGGGCTCATAACCCGGAGGTCGCAGGTTCGAATCCTGTCCCCGCTATTGAAGGCCGCGTCGGACCAAGTGTCCGACGCGGCTTTGTTTTTGGGCGATCGAACATCGGGGGTTGGGACAGGAGTCGAACCTGCCACCGTGGACGGCGAAGCCGGACCCCTCGCAGGCGTTCGTGGCCGAAGTCCCGATGAGACGCCGCAGGCGCGCTCATTCATCCGGTCCCCGCGGTTCACAGAATCTCAGGGTCGCGAGACGCTGGGGTCTGTTGTGCCCGGTGGGCCGCTCGCAAGCCGGTCGTCGACGATTCGGCGCGGTCGAGCAACGGCGGTCTGGCAGGTTGATCGACCCGGGTGCGGATCGGTGAGACGGCTGGACACACTGGGGCTCCGGCGTCTCTCCATCCATCCCGCCCATCCCGCACGACGCTTGAAATCAACGCGGTTCGCCGCGGTCCGGTCCGTTGCACGGGGTACGATCCATCCGATTCGAGTGGGCCCCATTCGACCACGAGACCTGGAAAGTCATTTTGACCCTCCCAAAATCATGCGCGGTGATCGGTGGCGGCCCTGCGGGGCTGATGGCGGCTGAGACGCTGGCCGAGGCGGGCTGCCTCGTCACCGTCTACGACCGGATGCCGAGCCTCGGACGCAAGCTCCTGATGGCCGGCGTCGGCGGCCTGAACCTGACGCACTCCGAAGGGCTGGAGGCCTTCCT
>MDTG01408041.1_pt1 | contig 13570 bp, 16 predicted proteins | sample 811421 | NCBI WGS metagenome assembly MDTG01 (sample SAMN05326645, study PRJNA326480) | marine metagenome | isolation source: seawater | place: Pacific Ocean: South East | collected 2011 | reverse complement strand
GTTACGGTCTTGCAGATAAAATTTATATTTAACGGGAGAAAATATGTCGATTATAGAAAAAATTACTAAAATTATAAATGAAGGTGATACTGCAGGTGCAGAACAATTAATTCATGATGATTTTCAATTTTTAATGCATTCATCAGGAAAAACTCTGACCAAAAAAGATGTTGTAGGTTGGGTTGGTATGAAAGATGTTAAAAAAAGCAATGTCAGAGTGCTTTTTGAAAATGATGAAGTAGGTTTTGAGCACGCAATGGTAACTTTTAATGATGGCAATAAAGAAGCTGTAATGTCTTACTATAAATTTAAAGATGGTAAGGTTCTTCATCAAGAAACAGGGGCTACTAAATTACCAAAATAAAGTGTAAGCTTTGTCATGGGAAATTTTACTGCTTATATTGTTTTAATAATTGCAGTTATATTAGGCACTGCAGCAAATGGTTTTGCTAAGAGTGCTCAAGGTTTTACAATGTTTATTCCTAGTATTTTAACGGCAATAACAATTGTTGGGTGCATGTATAGTCTTTCAATTGTAATGAAATCAATTCCTGTCGGTGTAACTTATGCTTCATTTGCAGGACTATGTATTATAGCAACTACTTTAGTTGGTATTTATAAATTTAATCAGATGCCAGATATTTTTACTACTCTGGGTCTTGTTTTAATTATCTCAGGTGTGTTAATTGTTAATCTCTTAGGAAAAACAAATTAAGGCTACTGTTTCTATGTTTGATAAAAAATATTCCAATATATTGTTCATTTTTTTTATGTGTTTAGGTATGAGTCTTTTGATGACATTAATTATTACTTACATAAACACTGGGTATGATGAACTTTATTATAAAAGATTTCTAAAAGCTTGGTCTATAAGCTTACCTGTGGCATTATTAGCTACAACCATTGTAGCTCCAATAGTACAAAAATTTGTAAATAAAATTACTAAATAATCATGATTAATAAAAAATATTCACAACCTTTGTTTATGATTATTATGTCATTTGGAATGAGCGTTATTATTGGAGCTGTTGTAACGGTCGTGCATACAGGAACGAGTGCTGGTTTTTTGGATCGTTTCTTAGATGCTTTAATTTTTTCATTTCCAGTTGCAATTATTGCTGCTTTCACAATGGCACCACTAGTAAGATCTTTGCTAAATAAAATTGCCTCTAAAGAATAAAATTTGGTTACTTAGAGATAGGTTTTAAAATTTTAATTAACTTATTGTGAATACTTTTGTTTGATGAACAAATTATGTTTCCTGCTTTTTCAGGCTCTTTATTGCTCCAAGTTGTAACTATTCCTCCAGCAGCTTTTATAATTGGGATTAAAGGATGAATATCCCAAATCTTATTTGAACATTGTAATACAACATCTAATTTACCCTCGGTAAAATGCGAATAACTTAAAGCATCTGAACAAGGAAATTGCATTCGTTTTAAGATTTGAGGAATCTTTTTTTGTTGTTTTAATGATAAATTCCCGTGAAAAGCAGCTGACAATTTCATATCTGATATAGTTGCTTTATGATTCACTTTAAGTTTTAATTTTTTTCCATTTTCCGAAACATAAGCATTCTTATGAGAGCTATTAAAATAAAATTTTTTTAATATTGGAAAATTTGCCAATCCTAAAACAGGATATCCTTTATAGTTCAGTGAAATTAAATTGCTCCAAGTAGGATTACCTATAACAAATGATCTAGTTCCATCAATTGGATCGATTACCCATGAAAATTCACTTTTTGATTTCTTATGACCAAATTCCTCACCTATAATTTGATGATTAGGAAATCGTTTATTAATTTCCTTTCTAATAAATTTTTCAAATGCTTTATCAGCAGTTGTAACTGGGTCATAACCCTTTCCTTTAAGCTTATTAGTTACTGTGAATGATTTATTTAATTTAGAATAGTAAAATTTAGTCAATTTATAAGCTAAACTTTCTATGAATTTGGAATAAGCTTTGTAATCTAAAGATTTTAATATTGGCACAAGGGACTAATACTATTTTATTCCTATTGATTAAAGCTAAATTTTAAATAATGATTTAAATAATTTATGAAAATTGAGCTAGAAAATAACAAGGTATTTTTTGAAAATCAGGGTTCAAAAAAAGAAATACATCCCTTTTGGCTAAGAGAAAGAGTTGATGGAGATAATTTTATTGATAAAGCAACCCAACAAAGATTATTTGATCCAACAAGACTTCAGAAAAATATTCAAATAAATTATTTAAATCTTTCAAATGACTATTTGGAAATTACTTTTAACGATGGAGTTCATACAAAATTAGTAATTCAAGATATTCTTAAAGAATTTTCTAATATAAACGTTGTAAAACATATCAAAAAAATTAAATGGGACTCTTCATTTAAAAATTTTTGTAATTTTGAATTTAAAGATAACTTTTTTGAAGAAAAAGAAATGTATAATGCTTTGATAAGTTTCTATCAATACGGTTTTGTTATTTTTAAAAAAGTTCCAATAAAAAGTAATTTTATTGTAAACTTTGCAAATTCAATAGGTAGTATTAGAAGAACAAGCTTTGGAGAATTTTTCAATGTCAAATCTAAGCCAAACCCTAATGATTTAGCTTACACTTCCCTACCATTAGCTCCTCATACAGATAATCCTTACAGAAATCCTGTACCATGTATCCAAATGTTACATTGTATAGAAAATGGAGTGAGTGGTGGTTTGTCAACTTTAGTTGATGGATTTACTGTTACTGAAAAGTTAAAAAAAGAATTTTATGATTATTTTAAAATTTTGACACAAATCAAAGTAAGATTTCAATTCATAGATCAAAGTGTAGTTTTAGAAGATTGGGCAGAAATGATACAATTAGATGAACATGGCGAGTTTAAACAAGTAAGATTTAGTCCAAGGTTAGATTTTGTGCCTTTAATGGATAAAGAAAAATTAGAATTATACTATTCAGCAAGAAAAAAAATATCTGAAATTTATAATTCCGATAATTATAAAATTGAATTTAAGCTTCAACCTGGGGATTTACTAATGATGGATAATCACAGATTACTTCATGGTAGAACTACTTATGATGCAAATGAGGGAAATCGTTTTCTACAAGGATGTTATATTGATTATGATAGTACAGAGGGAAAACTAAAACATCTTAAAAGAAAGTTTAATCTTTAAACAATTTTTCAATTTGATCCTCTGCATCTTTTATTGACTTTTCATAATCTAGTGCCATTTGATCGGCGCTGATTATGTCTACTTTTTCAATTCCAAAAAAATTTAAAATAAATTTTAACCAAGGAGTTAAAAAATCTTCTGAGCTATTCAGTTTAGTACCACCAGATGTGACAACTAAATAAGCATGTTTATTTTTTAATAAGCCTTCTCTTCTTCCGTTTGGTTTAAATCTAAATGTCTCTCCAACACGAGCAGCAAGATTTGACCATGCCTTTAAAGTTGCTGGAGGACCATAATTGTAAATTGGTGCAGAAATTATTATTATATCACTTTCTTTTAACTCTTTAACAAGCTTGTCAGATAGTTCAAACATTTTTTTATGATGTTCAGTTTGATCTTTTTCATCGATATTCATTCCTGATTCTGTAAGTCCACTCACAAAAAGCATTTCATCATCTAAATCCCGATAAATAACTTCATCCCCTAGTTTTTTAATTTTATTTAAAAGTTTTTTAGCCAATGCTCTAGATGTTGAACCTTTTTTTCTAGCACTTGAATCAATTTGATAAATTTTCATAAACTACTTTTATCCAAATTTTTGCATAAAAGGAAATATTTCAATAATATAAAAGCCAATTACCTGTAGTTGATTTGTTAAAATCAAAATACCTGTAATTAATAAAGTTATTCCTCCGATTTTTGAGATAAGACTAATATTCCTCTTATAATTTTTAGATAATAATAAAAATCTTTGAATTAAATAACCTGAAAAAACAAATGGTATTGCTAAACCCAATGAGTATAACATTAATAATAATATAGCTCTAATTAGTGTTTCTTCGATTGAAGCCAAAGCTAAAATAGAACCTAATATAGGTCCAATACAAGGTGTCCATCCAAAACCAAAAGCAAGACCTATTACATATGGAAACAAAATATTTTTAGACTCTTTTGCTTCAAATCTTTTTTCATAATTTAAATATGGAATATTAATTATCCCAATTAATTGTAGTGAAAAAATTACAATTATAATTCCTGCAAATAATCTTAATATTTCTGAATTTTGTAATAAAATTTGACCCAGCAAAGATGCAGATGCTCCAAAAATAATGAAAACAGTTGAAAAACCTAAGCAAAATAAAATTAAAGGTAATAAATTTATTTTTTTTGAATTTATAATTTCTTCCAGAGATTGACCAGATATGTATGAGATATAACCAGGTATTAAAGGTAAAACACATGGAGATAAAAAACTAATAAATCCTGCTCCAAAAGCAACAAAAAATTCTATCATTTAACCTGTATTTTTCATCGCAGCAGAAATGCCTGCTATTGAGGTCAATAATGCATCATTTAAAAATTTTTTATTTTGAACATTTTTATTATTCTTCAATTTTTTTATTACAATAGGCTGGATAATATTTAATACTTCTGAGTAAATATTTCTTACAATCACAGATGTTCTGAACTGTTTTCTTGAGTTTACTATTTCTTTAGGTGTAATCTTTTTATTCAAATCTTTAATAACGTCAAATTGAAATCTTAATTTTTTACCCACTCTTTTTAAACTTTCATCTGCTAAGTATTCTTCATATATCTTTGATATCTCTGGATCAGCTTTTGAAATAACCATATCTAACATATCAAGCATAGAATTAAAAAACGGCCAATTTCTCTCCATATCATATAAAGTTTTCCTAAACTGTTTAATATACGAATATCTTAATGCTTCGGCACTCCCTAACCAGGCAGGTAACATTAGTCTAATCTGTGTCCAAGCGAAAACCCAAGGAATGGCCCTTAAACTTTTTATATTATCAACATTTTTTCTTTTGGACGGTCTAGATCCAATCGAAAGTTTTCCTAATGCTCTATGAGGGGTTACAGTTTTAAAATATTTTATAAAATCTGAGCTTTGATTAATATTTTTTCTATATGAACTTTTTGATATATCTGACATTTTTTCTATCAGTGATCTCCAGTCTTTTTTTGGGTTAGGGGGCGGATCTAAAGTTGCTTCAGTTACAGCACCAATATAACTACACAAATTATATTTGGCTAATGGCTCATAGCCATATTTTTGCTGAATTACCTCACCTTGATCTGTAATTCTTATCTTACCATTAACTGAATTTGGAGGTTGAGATCTTAATGTTGCTTGAATTGGGCCTCCACCACGGCCTGCTGAACCTCCTCTGCCATGAAAAAAAGTGACATTAATATTATATTTCCTGCCTAATTTAATTATATCTTCTTGAGCTTTATACTGATGCCAACTAGCACAGATTTTTCCCGCATCTTTGCTTGAATCTGAATACCCAATCATGACTTCTTGATTATTCTTGATTAGTTTTCTGTACCATGGTTTAGAGAATAAACTTTTCATAATTTCTCTGGCATTAATTAAGTCATCTAAAGTTTCAAATAATGGGACAACTCTTAACTTATTTTTTATATTTGCTTCTTTTTGTAAAAAGGAAACTGAAAGGATATCAGAGGCTGAAGTGGTCATTGAAATTACATAAGCACCCAGACATTCTGAGGGTTCATTAGATAATATTTTAAATGTTGACCAAACTTCATTATTTTCTTTATTTTTGAATTTAAATTTACTGATTTGATTTTTTTTAGAAAGTAATTGAGATTTTAAAAATTCTATTTTTTCTTTTTCGCTCATTTTTAAATAATTTTTTTTAAATCTATTTTTAACAAATTCTGAGATTAATTGACTATGCCTTGATGACTCTTGTCTAATATCTAATCTTGCTAAATTAATTCCAAAACACTTAGCTCTTCTCATTAAATCTAATAAATCTCCACTTGCAATATTTTCATTTTGATTTTGTTCAAGAGACTCTCTTACTACTCTTAAAGGTTTTAATATTTCTTCTCTTGAACTAAGTAATTTTTTTTGATCAAGTGGTTTTTTATTTTTCAAATGTTGTTCTATGGACCTATGAGTTGTTCTCATCTTGTCTCTTAATGGTCTCAAAAAAACTCTGTAAGGTTCATATGATTTACCAACAATTTTTTGAATTTTTTTTGGACATTTTTCCATTGAATATGATCTAATTATTTTTGTTAAAGCTTTTTCATAAAGCTTAGCAGCTTCCCATCTTGACAATAATATTACTTCTCTTGTTACTTTGGAAGTAACATTAGGATTGCCGTCTCTATCTCCTCCCATCCATGATCCAAATTCTATAGGATTGAAATTTTTTGGAAGTCCTTTATTCATATTTTGTAAAAAAATTGAATTTAGCCTTCGATAAACTTTTGGAATTGTATCCCATAAACTATCTTCGATAATTGCTAACCCCCATCTGGCTTCATCATATGGTGAAGGTTTAAATCTTTTTAAATCATCTGTATTCCAAATAATTGTTAGTTCATCAAAAAGTTTTTTATCTAATATTTTTAATTTTGAAGGGAAAGCTTTTAAAAGTTCTCTTTGTTCAAGAATTTCTATAATCTTATGATACTTTTGTATTAAGGTTCTTCTTTTTACCTCTGTTGGATGAGCAGTTAAAACAATTCCTATATTAAGGTTTTTAGCAGTGTTATAAATTTTATTTTCTGAAATATTCTTATTATCAAAAAGATTTTCAAAAATTTCCTCTATAAATAAATTATTTTTTGAAATTTTTTTTTTATTATTTTCATATTCATTTAAACTTCTAGAAGCATCAATTAACTCTGCTAAATTAATAAAATTCATAAAGTGTGTGAATGCTCTAGTTAGTTTAAATGTATTTTTAGGACTAAGATTTTTGATTGCACGTATTACGGTTCTATTAGTTTGAATGATGTTTGGATTTGTTTTATTTGCTTTTGATAATTTTCTTACTTTTTCAACTAATTCAAAAAATTTTTGACCTTCTTGAATCCTTATTACTTTTCCGAGAATATTCCCTAAATACCTAACATCTTCTCTTAGAAGTTTTGTAGGAATTCTCTCGTAATATAAGTCTCTTTTTTGCATAGCTTAAAATAAATCTTTTTTGAATAAATCCTCTCATATTAGATTTTACACTAAATAGTGACCCAGAAAATACATATTTTTGTAATTCAAGTTTACTCATTGATTTTTTAGCTGAAGTAATAAAAATTTCTGAATGATTTTTTCCTCCAAAAGTACAATTTGTTATGTTTTTAGCTGGCAAATTTACAGAATGTTTTAATTTACCCTTTTTATTAAATACTGATAATTTTGATCCACCAAAATGAGCAACCCACAAATTGTGACTTCTATCTAAAGTCATTCCATCAGGAGATCCATCTTTAGAGTTAAATTTAATAAAAATTTTTTTTTTGATAATTTTAAATTTCTTGTTAATTTTAATTTTATAGATTTTCTTTTCTCTGCTATCAGTATGAAAAAAAATATTTTCATTAATAAAAGCTGGTCCATTTGTAATTGAATAATTCTTATCCACTAAATGAAGTTTTAAATCTCTATCTAAACAATATAATGAACCAGTTTTAATATTTCTTTCTAGATTGTCCATTGTTCCAAACCAAAGTCTACCTTTTGGATCTGTTTTTCCGTCATTAATTCTATTATTTAATAATTTTTTTTCTATAGTTATTGTTTTGATAGTTCTTTTTGTTTTAAGATTTATGATTCTCAATTCTCCCTGAAGACCTAAAATAAATATATTTTGTTTTATATGAGCCAAAAATCCAATTTGTTTTTCCAACTTAATATTTCTTTTTTTCTTACTTTTGATATTTAAAATATGAATATTCTTTTTTTTTATATCAACAAAATATATTGAATTGTGTTCTTTTACCCATAAACTTCCTTCACCTAAAGTGCAATTTGATTTCCAAAGAACCTTAGGCTCAGAGGTTTTTATTTTTTGCATCAAAAAATTTAAAGTAATACAACTTTAGAGTTTTGCTCACCCAAATTATCGATTGATAATCTCATCTTATCACCAGATTTTAAAAATAATTGTGGTTTCATTCCCATGCCAACACCAGGAGGAGTTCCCGTAGTAATTATATCTCCTGGCTGTAATGACATAAATTTACTTACATATGATACAACTATATTTACATTGAAAATCATGGTATTTGTATTTCCTGTTTGCATTCTTTTACCGTTTAAATCTAATGACATGTTTAAATTGTTAACATCTTTAATATCATCTTTAGTAACTAAATACGGTCCAATAGGTCCGTAAGTATCGTGAGATTTTCCTTTTACCCATTGACCCATTTTTTCTATTTGCCACTCTCTTTCACTAACATCATTTACTAAACAATAGCCTAATATATGATCTTGAGATTGATTTTCTTTAATATGTTTTGTCTCTTTTCCAATTATGATTCCAAGTTCAACTTCCCAATCCAGCTTTTTTGAATTTGGTACCATTTCGATATTATCGTTTGGTCCATTTATACAGCTTGTAGCCTTCATAAACATGATTGGTTCTGAAGGCACTGGTAAACCTGACTCTGCTGCGTGGTCAGAAAAGTTAAGGCCAATTGCAACAAATTTTCCTGGCTGCGTAATACAAGAACCAATTCTTTCATTTGAAGAGAGTTCTGGTAATGAAGATAAATTAATACCTTGCAATTTAGAAATTGTATTAAAATTTAGGTTATCAGGGTTTAAGTCTTTTACTTGAGAACTAATGTCTCTTATTTTACCATCTTTATCTAAAACAGCTGGTTTTTCTTTTCCTTTTTGTCCTACTCTTAATAATTTCATAAATCTCCTTTATTACTAACTAATTATATTGAAATTCCTCCATCAACAGAAATTGTTGTTCCTGTAGTAAATGATGAGTCGTCACTAGCTAAATATACTGCAACTGTAGCAATTTCTTCCGCTGTGCCCAATCTTCCCATTGGTTGTCTTGCTATAAAATCTTTTTTTGCTTGGATTGGATCTGGACTTTGATTAACTCTATCTTGCCATGAAGGTGAAAAAACTGTTCCTGGTGCAATAGAGTTACACCTTATATTTTGTTTGACAAAATCTGCTGCTATAGATTTGGTTAATCCAATTACTGCCCCTTTTGTTGTTCCATAGACAAATCTATTTGGAAAACCTTTTAAACTAGATGCGCATGAGGAAACATTAATTATACTTCCTCCATTTTGTTTTATCATAATTGGCAAAGCCGCCTTACACATAAAATACATTGACTTCACATTTACATTCGAGGAAAAATCCCAATCTTTTTCATCACATTCTAAAACTGTTCCATGATGAACGAAGCCGACAGCATTAAATAAAATATCTAATTTGTTTATTGAGCTTATAAAATTTTTTATAGATTCATTATTAGTTGAATCTAAAATTTTAATCTCAATTTTAGGATACTCTTTATTTAACTCATTAAGAGTTTCATTATTAATATCAGTTGCTATAACATTAGCTCCTTCGTTATGAAATGCTATTGCAGTTGCTTTCCCTATTCCTTGCCCTGCTGCTGTCACTAAAGCAACTTTATCTTTTAATTTATTATTCATTTTTTTATCTTCGCTTGTATTAACAAATATATCAATATTTTTTTCATATTTAATGTGAATGCCTTGGTGTTCCTTTTTTTTCAACAATGTTTGTATAATCTGTTCTTGTTCTAATACACGCACCATCCTCGAGTTGACCAACTGTTAATCTTGACAATTCTTGCCATGGTGTTTGATTGATAAGTGGCTTAATTTTTCTTTTTGATCTTCTTTTTTTAAATTCTGAATTAGAAATTAAAACATCTACTCTCCTTTTATTAAGATTTATTTTAATCTTATCTCCTGTTTTTATAATTCCTAAATCACCACCAGCAGCTGATTCTGGTGAAACATGTAATATTGAGGGGCTTTCTGATGTTCCACTTTGCCTTCCATCTCCTAGAGTTGGAAGTGCATTGATACCTTTTTTTAAAAGTCTATCTGGTGGCTGCATATTGACAACTTCTGCAGAACCAGGGTATCCTATCGGACCACATCCCCTGATTATTAAAATTGAATTTTCATCTATTTTTAATTTTTTACTATTAACTCTTTTATGATAATCCTCAGGTCCTTCAAATACAACTGCTCTTCATGTAAATGAATTAAGACTTTTTGGATTAGTTAAATATCTTTTTTTAAATTCATCACTTATTACTGAGGTTTTCATTATTGCAGAACTAAAAAAATTTCCTTTTAAAACTAAAAAACCTGCATGCTCTGAAAGATTATTTTTAAAATCTTTTATTACATCTTTATTAACTTTAATTTTACTATTCAGGTTTTCAGCTAGTTTTTTTCCAGTTACCGTTAAAACTTTAGTGTTAAGTTTTTTATTTTTAATTAATTCTTTCATAACCGCCGGTACTCCCCCTGCTTTATAAAATCCTTCCATTAAATATTCTCCCGCTGGCTGACAATTTACTAGTAAAGGTATTTTGTGACCTATTTTCTACCAATTAGATAAATCAAATTTTATCCCTACCTGTTTTGCTATAGCAATTAAATGTGTAGTAGCATTGCTAGAACCGCCTATAGCACTAGCAACAACAACTGCATTTTCAAAAGCTTTTTTTGTCATTATTTTTGAAGGTGTAAGATTTTCCTTAACCATACCAACAATCCTTTTTCCAGTATTGTATGAAATTTTTTTTCTTTCTGGGTAGGGAGCAGGAATTATAGCAGAACCAGGTAAAGACATACCTAGAGCTTCAGCAATTGAATTCATTGTAGAGGCAGTACCCATTGTATTACAATGACCTACGCTGGGTGATGAAGCTGTTGCCATATCCATAAATTCATCATAATTAATCTTTCCTTTTGAATATAATTTTCTTGCTTCCCAAATTATTGTCCCCGAACCAGCTTTTTTTCCTTTATAATGTCCATCTAACATAGGGCCGCCAGATAAAACTATTGCTGGTATATTTACAGTTGCAGCTGCCATTAATGCAGCTGGTGTAGTTTTATCACAGCCTGTTGTTAGAACAACGCCATCTAAAGGATAACCATATAAAACTTCTACAAGCGATAAATAAGATAAATTTCTATCTAATGCAGCAGTTGGTCTTTTACCTGTTTCTTGAATTGGATGAGTAGGAAACTCCATTGGAACTCCACCAGCTTTTTTTATTCCTTTTCTAATGTCTTTACTTAATTTTAAAAAATGTCTATTACAAGGAGATAAGTCACTTCCCGATTGAGCTATTCCAATTATTGGTTTACCAGATTGTAAATCTTTTCTAGTTAATCCATAATTTAAGTATCTTTCTAAATATAATGCTGTAAGTCCTGGATCTTTTGGATTGTCAAACCAATCTTTGCTTCTTAATTTTTTTTTCATCAATACCAACCATTATCAACAATGTAAGATTGATTTGTACAACCTGATGATTGATCAGAAGAAAAAAATAAAATTGCTTTAGCTATTTCAGATGGCATTAATCTTCTTTTAAGGCATTGCTTTTTCATCATATCAGCTTCAGCTTCTGCAGTTAGCCATTTTTCAATTTGTCTTTCTGTAATTGTCCACCCAGGTACAACTGAATTAACTCTTATATTGTACTCACCAAGGTCTCTCGCAAATGATCTTGTTAATCCAACAACTGCAGATTTAGCTGCTGTGTATATAGCCATTCCACCTTGTCCTATCATCCATGATATTGATCCTACATTAACGATTACTCCACTTTTGTTTTTGGTCATTATTTCTCTAACAGACTGAACAGAAAAAAAATAATGTCTTAAGTTTACATTTATTCGTTCATTCCAATATTCTTCTGTTACATCTTCTATATTGTGTCTTTCATCATTTGCGGCATTATTGATTAAAATATCTATAGTGCCTTTTTTATTAATGATATCCTTAATGCTTTCTTGTAGATTTTTTATATTTAATAAATCACAATTAACATAATTTGGAACAGAAATTTTTTTACTTTTGCAATCTGAAACCAATTTTTTTGATGCTTCTTCATTTATATCAATAAAATAAACAATCGAACCTTGTTCACAAAAATGTTCAACTATTGAAGAACCAATACCAGAACCACCACCAGTTACTAAAACTACCTTGTCTTTTAAATCATGATAAATTGCATTCATATTAAATTCTATTTTTAGTATTTTTATCAAACAAAGAAATTTGTTTTAAATCAATATATAAATTAAGTTCCTTGTCCATTTGAATATCAATTGTTGATGAAAATTTACCTAAAAACTGTTGGCCTGAAAAGTTAAAAGTAATTATTTGCTCATGCCCAGTATATTCTATGATTTCAGATTTTAATTTAATACCAAAACAATCCTCATTAATTTTCTCAAAATAAACGTGTTCTGGCCTAATACCAAGGCATATAGAATTATTATCAATATTTTTATCAAGAAAATTATATGTATCTAAAGGGATTTTTACGTTACTAGAACCATTAGGGGAGAATGATTCATTGTTCATAGCACCTTCTAATAAATTCATAGACGGGGAGCCAATAAAATCTGCCACAAACATGTTCTGTGGTTTGTTGTAAATATTTTTTGGAGTATCACATTGTTGGATCTTTCCTTGATCCATTATTGCAATATTAGTTCCTAAACTCATGGCTTCTGTTTGATCGTGTGTCACATAAACAATGGTTGTTTTTAATCTTTTATGAAGTTTTTTAATTTCTCTTCTCATTTCAACTCTTAATTTTGCATCTAAATTTGATAGCGGTTCGTCAAATAGAAAAACCTTAGGGTGTCGAACTAATGCTCGACCCATTGCAACTCTTTGTCTTTGACCACCAGATAATTGGGATGGTTTTCTATCTAAAAGCTCATTGATTTGAAGCAAATTTGAAACTTCATTTAAAGCTTCAATTATTTTATCTTTTGGAGTTTTTCTCTGTTCTAAACCAAAAGTTACATTTTTTCTTACTGTCATTGCTGGATACAAAGCATAAGATTGAAAAACTAATGCAATATCTCTATCACTTGGTTCCATATTGTTTACTACGTGATTATCAATTAAAATTTCTCCGCTATTAGAGGTTTCTAATCCAGCAATTGTATTCAACAGAGTAGATTTCCCACATCCTGATGGTCCAAGCAAAACTAAAAAATCTCCATCATTAATATCTAGGTTAATCCCTTTAAGTACTTCTGTGCTTCCAAAGTTTTTATTGATGTCATTAATTTTTAGGTTTGCCATTTTATCCTTTCACTGATCCTGCTGTTAATCCTCTTATAAAATATTTACCTGCTAACACATAAACAATTAAAGTTGGAAAGCCAGCTATAATAGCAGCTGCCATATCAACATTGTATCTTTTAACACTTGAGCTAGTTAACACCATATTGTTTAGAGCTACTTGAATAGGAGCCTCATTACCAAAAGTAAAAGTTGCTCCAAATAAAAAATCATTCCATATCATTGTAAATTGCCAAATAACTGTAACTACTAAAAT
>MDTG01022463.1_pt1 | contig 13570 bp, 9 predicted proteins | sample 811421 | NCBI WGS metagenome assembly MDTG01 (sample SAMN05326645, study PRJNA326480) | marine metagenome | isolation source: seawater | place: Pacific Ocean: South East | collected 2011 | reverse complement strand
TCCGCCTGAACCGTCTCCGTCGCCTCCACCCTTTCCGTCACCCTTGCCTCCGCCCGCGATGGCGAGCGGGGCCGCCAGTCCGAGTCCGGCCGCACCGATCGCGAGGAGCGTCTTGGCGCGGGAGGACAGGGAAAGGCCTTTGGATCGTCGGGGCATCGAACGATTCACCGGATGAAGGAACAGATCTGGGATTGTGGTCGGACGGACATCTCATGGCGGGAACACCCGCACACTCGATTAGAGCCAGACCCCATTGAAAGGTTCGGCGTAATCAAGGTTAGGATCCAGTTCTTGACGGTCAAGCGCTGGACTTCCCGAGTCCTCCGATAAGCGGGATTCATCAATAATCTGGGGGCAAACCGCTGATATCCAGCTCTGGATACCTGAAACGGCTTGTTCTCGGAGCTCAAGGGTCCCGATTCAAGGAGGGCCGGTACGCTTCATCTCACATGGAATTCTCCCACCTCCATCGAATGCCGATCCTGCTCCTTCTCGCCGCCGGCCTGCAGGCAGCCTGCAGCTCGACGGGGCCACTATCCATCGAGATCGAGGCCGATCGCTACGACCAGGCCTTCGATGCCGCACGCGAGGCGACCCGGGAGGTCGGGATGCCCGCCCTGCTCTCGGATCGGACCGGTGGGATCATCGAGAGCCGCCCTCGCCTGGCGGGAAGCGTCATGGAGCCATGGCGAACCGACAACACGGGTTCCCAATGGTTGACCAGCACGTTGCACAAGCAGCGACGCCGGGTTCGCTTCGAGTTCCTGCCCGTCGATTTCTCGCCGGCGGAGCCCACCGGTACGGACCAGCTGGTGGGTGCGCCCCTGCCCGGCTCGGGGGCGGAGATTCTGCGGTCGGTCGACCTGGATGTCTTCGAAGGACCCATCGAGGTTCGGGTGTGGGTCTGGATCGAGCGGGAACAACTCCCCGAATTCCGGCGAAGCTCCTGGACCAGGATCGGGAGGAGCTACACGAGGGATCCACTCGATGCGGCGCCTCCGGACGACGGAACCACTCGAAGTTCGGGAATCTGGACGCCGGTCTCGCGTGACACCTCGATGGAGCGGCGGCTGCTCGCGGAGGTCGAGGCGGCGCTTCTGGACCAACCGACCGGCACCGCCGGTTGATTCAGAGACGGATTCGAGGATCGATCCAGCCGTACAACGCATCCACGGCGAGATTGAAAAGCACCAGCATCGTCGAATAGACCAGGACCACCCCCATGATGAGGGTGATGTCCTTGGCGAGCACCGCATCGACGAAGTGTCGGCCGATGCCCGGAACCGCGAAGACCTTCTCGACCACGAAGGACCCCGTCATGGCGATCGCGGTCGCGGGGCCGAGGTAGCTGAGCACGGGAAGGAACGCGTTTCGAAGGGCGTGTCCGAATGCGACCTGGCGTTCGGGCAGTCCCTTGGCCCGGGCGGTCCGGATGTAGTCCTTCCTCATCTCGTCGATCATTCCGAATCGTGTCAGTCGTGCGATGTACGCCGCGAAGGGCAGACTCAGGGCCAGGGCCGGAAGAACCAGATGCGAGAAACCGCCCCATCCGCCGATCGGAAGCCATCCGAGACGAACCGCGAAGATCGCCAGCAGCAGGGATCCGATCACGAAGCTCGGCAGCGAGATGCCGATCACCGCCAGGCCCTGGGTTCCGGCATCGATCCAGGTGTTGGGGCGAAGGCCGCCCAGCACGCCGGCGGAGAGTCCCAGCAACAGCGCGATGATGATCGCCGCCAGTCCCAGTGCGACCGAAACCGGGAGACCCGCGGCGAGAATGCCGTTCACGCTCCACCCGGGATTCTTCAGGCTCGGTCCGAGATCGAAGGGTTCCGGTGAATCTCCAAGCAGCCACGAGACGCCGGTGGCCTTGCCGAGATAGCTGAAGTAGAAGGCCACCGGATCGTCGAGGTCGTACTGGGCACGCATCGCGTCGATGACGGCCTGAGGCGGCCTTCTACCCTCCGGAGCGTCGACCGGGTCCCCGGGGATGACCCAGACCAAGGCGAAGGTCGCGGTGTAGACGACGAGGATGATGAGCGGAAGCTGCAGGAGCCTTCGCAGGATCAGGCCGGTCATGCCCTGATGCTACCCGTTTCGGGGGTGATTCCGGCTCAGGTGGCGGTCGCCAGCATCGCCAGGAATCTCCAGCCCATGACCGCGATCGCCAGACCGGGTTCGTCCCGTCGCAGTATCGGCCAGGAAAGCCACGCGAGTGTGATCCCGAGACTCGCGGACAACCCCATGCGAAGCCAGGACGTCGGTTCGACCGCGTCGGAAGCTCCAAGAAGCACCACCACGATTGCCAGGCCGACCAGCATGCCCACGATCGCATGCACCTCCCGGGGGCCGACCCGGACCGCGATGGTCCGCAACCCGAATTTCCGGTCCGCGGCTCGATCACGGAGATCGAGGAGCAGCGAGTCCGCGAGAAGCACCGGCACCAGAAGCACGACGAGCCACGTCCCGGTTTCAAGGACCGGGCGTTCGGGTCCGGGACTCGATTCCAGGATGGGCAGTCCGACCGCCGCCACCGCCCAGGCGATGGAGACCACGACCGATTTCCAGGCCGCGAATCGCTTCGTCGCAAGTCCCGCAGGCCTACGTTCGCCACCGGATGGGAGTGCATGAAGCAATCCGAGCGCCCCGACCACGCCCAGGAGGATGAGGGTGGAGGGTTCGGGTCCGGCCATCAGGGAACAGGCCACCCCGATCGTCCCGCTGATCACGGGCAGCAGCTGGGACCAGATTCGACTGCCACTGAAGATGGCGGCCCGCCGGGGTTGGCTGATCGAATCCTCGGCCTCGCAGGAGGCTGCGGAATCTCGAAGGTAGACCGCCCAGGAGCCGAAGAACGCTGCCGCGTACCACCAGTTGGATATCGGTCGACCGAGGACCACCGAACAGGCGAGGAGCAGGGCTCCGGCGCTGGCCGCCATCGCGACCTGCGACAGGACGATCCACGAGAGAAATCGTTGAACCAGATTTCCCGGGGAGGGGTTCATGTCCGGAAGGTATCCACCGGGGGGGCGACGTTCGTCTCGGGTCATTCCTCGTCGATGCGCCAGCGAGCGGGATGCTGTTCGAGCCGGGGATGGTGGGTGATGCCGCGCACCCGTCCGGGCTCGTACATGTAAAGCGTCTTGTAGGTGACGATCGGGATCACCGGCAGATCCTCCTCCACCACGATCCGCTCGGCTTCGGCCAGGATCTCGAACCTACGGGCGGGGTCTTTCTCCACTGCGGCCCGTTCGAGGAGTCGGTCGAATACGGGGTTCGAGTAGGAGCGGTGGTTGTTGCTGTCGCCGGTGCGGTGCATGTCCAGGAACGTGGTGGGATCACCGTAGTCGCCGAACCAGCCGCCGCGGGAGACCATGTATTCGCCCTTCTCCACCTTCTCGCGATAGTCCTTCCCGGGCCGGCCTCGGATCTCGGTGGGGATCGAGAGTTCCCTCCGCCACATGTCGCGGAGGGCGAGAGAATTGCCGCGGTACCTCGGGCTTCCGGTCGAGTAGAGGATCTCGATCGTCGGAAACGACGCGCCATCGGCATTGCGTCGGACGCCGTCGTCGCCACGGATCCAGCCGGCGGCGTCCAGTTCCTCACGGGCCCGATCGGGGTCGAAGGGAAGACCTGCCGGCCCTTCATAGCCCGGGACCGAAGCGGGAGGCACCAGGGTGGGGGCTGGATTCTCTCCGACCTTGGTCACTCGTTCGCTGATGGCCTGTTTGTCGATCGCGAGGGCCAGGGCCCGCCGGACCCGTGGATCGGCCATGGGATTGGGGCGGCCATCAAAGAGTTCCGGGCCCGAGAAGACCTGGAAGTAGTCGGTGCCGAAGGCATCGAGGGCATGCAGGTCGCGGCGTTCACCGGAAGCGGGTTCGGGAAGGGATGCCAGGACATCATCGATCGACTGGCCTGATTGCAGACCGAGCGATATCGCCTCCGAGTGTCGAGCGTCGTACGCCTGACGCTGGGCGAGCAGGTCGGACTTCTGTTCCGCGGTCACGTCCGGCATCCAATCGACCTCGCCTGCGAGGAAGGCCATGATCGCGGTATTGGGATCCTCGATGACGACCGCTTCGATCGAATCCAGCGGGACCGAATCCCGATTCCAGTAGTGGTCGCTTCGTTCGATGCGGCAGTCGCGCTGGTATCGCCACCGCACGAGTTCGTAGGGTCCGTTGCCGACCAGCCGTCCGGGTTTGGCCCAGGCGGGGTCCTCACGGAGTCGACCGGTCCGCGGATCCATGCTCGTAGCCGCCTCAAGCGTCGGTCGGTGCACCGGGCTCCAGGTCATGAATGCGACGTAGTCGAGGAGGTAGGCGAGGGGCCTCTCGAGTTCGATCACGATCGTGCGATCGTCCGGGGTCTCGATCCCCACGGTCTCGTCGAAGCGGGTCCAGGTCCGTTCGAGCGTCTGCAGAGGGGTCTCGGAAAGGATCCGATCCGCCTCCGGAGCATCGATCTCCCGGTTCGCGACCATCTGATCGCGGCTGGAGGGATCGGCATGAAGTGCGAGCGCGGATTCCCGCCAGCGGGCGAACGGTTCCGCTCCGCGAATGACCCAGAAGAAGCTGGAGTAGGGTCCGGCGCTGTCTGGAAGCATCCCGCGACGCCAGGCGTACTTGAAGTCCTCGCTGGTGACGGGATCGCCGTTGGAGAAACGGAGATCCTCGCGGAGTCGAAAGGTCCACCGCAGTCCGTCCTCGGATACCTCCCACGACTCGGCCGCCGCGGGAGCGACCTTGCCTTCCGGACCCACTGATGCGAGCGGCTCATAGATGGCCTTGGCCATCCTGAGGTCGTGCTGATAGCTCATCTTCTGAGGATCAAGCGTGAAGAGATCCGAACCATGGACGTAGACGAAGTCGGCCCTGGGCTGTCGGTCCTCGAGTCCGATGACGACAGCCACCAGGATGGCGAGCAGAACGAGTGGCAGTGTGATCTTCGCCATGGCGTCCGTTCACGGTAATGCCCGCGGAGTCCTCCGGGGCTTCGGGGTCGACCCCTTTCCGTGAACGTCCCGCGGAGGGTCAGCCGGCGTTCTTGATGGCCAACTTCAGATTGGCGAGTGCCTTGTCGCGGTCCGGACCACCGGGGCGGTCATCCAGGGCGATGTTCATCGGATTGGCCAGGGCGTTGATCGCATCGTCGGGGCGACCTTCGAGGAGCGAGAGCAGCTGAGCTCCGATCCGCAGGGTGCCCTCGTAGGCGACGTACATCTTCTGACTCTTCTGAAGCCCGCTCCACTGCTTGACGGTGGCTTCGGCGATCTTCACCAGCATCCCACGCAGGGTTCCCGCGATCTGGCGGTTGCTGACATCACCGGCCGTGGCATTGTCGAGAAGTCGGGCCCGCAGGCCAAGCATCGCGCGATGGATCGAGAGGACGAGTTCGTCGGGTTGGTCGGAGGCCTTGATGCGATCCGCGAGATTGTCGTAGGCCTTGAACTGCATCGAACGGACTTCGGTTCGATTCTGATCCGACATCCCCGGATTCAGGGCGATGGCGTTCATGGCACGAAGATCCTCGAGGGTCGCGAGCCAGTCGGTCTCGTCGAGGAGGTTGTTCGAGATCTCCCGGGCGAGTCCGGTGAGCACTCGCGAATTGAGGCCGGACTGGGGCACGGATTCGACCGCAAGCGGTACGAGCCCGGCCGCCACCAGTCGCCGCCCGCCATCGGCGACCTTGCTGGGGCTGTTCATCGAGACAAGCAGCTCGACCGATTCGGGGGTTCGGAGGTAGGCGAGGATCCGCAACGCATTCTCGGTTCGGATCGTGAAGAGCGGATCCTCGGAACTCCTCTGCTCCAGGAGATCGCGAAGGCCAGGAACCAGAGAGCCGGAATAGGCGCGGAGGAACAGTCCGGTCACGCCCGGTCGGCGGGCGTCCTGGATGATCGCGTCGCGGGCCTGCACGAGACCGGCGGCATCACCCGTCGTGATCGCGGACAGCTTGGCGGCCGTGAACTCGGCAAGCTGGGACGACTGTTCCGCGGTGAGCGGCTGGGTCGAAGTGACGATATCGCGGTCGAGGGCTTGGATCGGGGATCGTGAAGCCTGTCCGCTGGCGGGCAGGCAGAGCGCAGCCGCGAGGACGAGACCAGTGAGACCGGCGGGGATGAGTGATCGAGACGTGGACCGCATGATGATTCCGATGTCGGCGGATGGTGGTTGTGACCGAAGCCCCATCGGGGCCGATCCTGGTGGGAGCCGAAAGACTTCGCTTTTCGGCCAGCCACCCGAAGACCGCTGAATCCACAACGGTACTCCAGCCCGGTCTGCATCGTCAATGATCGGGGGGGTAGACTCGGGCCCAACCCGAGAGGCCGCGTCGCGGCCCGGGGCACTCCCAAGGCGGGCCTCCACCGAACCTTCCGGCTGGTCCGTCGAACCCCGGGATCGACATGAAGACCCCCGCAATCCGTCTGATCGGTGCCTTCGGGCTCCTTTTGGTCGCCCTGTTCCCGCTTGGAACCGCTTCCGGGCAGGGTCTGGATGTCGATGATCGAGACCTCGAGGCATGGTCAAGCGAGAGGCTGGCTGCTTCATTCGTCGCGATTTCCAGGGACCTTCTCTCTCGTCCGGAGCTTCTGGCCCCCCAGATCGAGCTTGCTTTCGGACTGGTCAAGGTGGCGACGGAGCTCGATCCCGAATCGTCATCCGTGTGGCGGCGACTGCTGGAGATCTCGACCGCGCTCGAGGGGGAACTGCCCGGCACCACCGAAAGCCGTCGTCAGGCGATCGAAGCCCTGGTGAAGCTCGACCCCGACGACCCCGTGATGAGATTACGGCTGCTCCTCGATCGGATCGAGGGGCGAGCCACGGCACAGCAGCGGGTCGCGGCCTATGAGCTGCTTCTCAGCCCGGAGAATCTCGATCGGTTGGGTCGCAGAGCGGGAGCCAGGATCGCCTACGACCTCGCCCTCCTCCAGCAGCGAATCGGCGACATGGATTCGTCCGCCGCCAGCCTCGCCGAGGCGGTGGCCCTAGACCCGTCCTTTCCCCAGGCTGCGGACATGGCCGCCGGGTTCTTCCGAGCGGTGGTGCCGACGCCGATCGACGAGGCGGAGCTGCTTGCGATCGCATTCACGGCGAGCCCCGGTGACGTGGTGGTCGCTCGTTCCCTTGCGAACCTGGTTCTCGCCGCAGGAAGTTACGAAGAAGCCGACGAGCTGATCCAGCTCACGAGTCTGCTGTATCGACCCTCTTCCCCCGTGCAGAATGCATTGATCGCGGATCGGATGCTGGCGATGTGGGGTGCGGGGAGGATCGAGGAAGCGCGTACCCTCGCAGAGCGGGCGAGGCGAGCGCACGCCGCGGTCATCAGGAATCGCATGATCCAGAAGGGGGCCGATCCCACCGAGACCCGGAGCATCGAGATCCCGCCGGCTTCCTCGGTGGCCATCGTCGCAGCGGTGATCGAAGCTCGCAATGGCGATCGCATGCAGCGGGACGCCGCGGTGTCGACCCTCTTCGAGAGTTATGAATTCGAATTGAGCGAGCTCGATCGGGCCGCGGCGGCGGTTCAGGATGCCCCGGATCTCACCGAGGATGATCGATCACAACGAACCACCGCGATCAATGCGCAGCGTGCGGCGCTGTATGCGGATCAGGCCTGGGCCAGAGCCTGGTTCGGCTGGTCTCCGGGAAGTGGCGACAGCCCGGACGAGGAGCAGGAATCCACCGCCCGTCTCTCCCTGGATGATCTCCTGAAGGGGGCCGTTCAAGGGGGGGCTTTGGATCCTGATCAGCAATTGGTCATTCGTGGCTGGGAAGCCATGGAGAAGCAGGATTTCGTGGAGGCCCGACGGCTGCTCGCACCCACGAGCGAGTCATCGCCCTATGCGGAGGCGGGGGTGGCGATGCTCGACGAGGTGGAAGGGGCCACCAAAGATGCGGCGCGTCGCTACCTCAAGGTCTACGAGGCACGGCCCGGGACTCTTCTCGGCCTCTGGTGCCGCAGTCGGCTGGAAGCGATCCTCGAGGTGAAGGTGCCCCAGCCGGAGCAGGCGGACCTCATGGCCGAGATGCTTAGAGAGACGCTTCCTGATTCCGTGGGCCGCGTGCTACGTGACCCCAAGCACGGGGTGATCGCGCTGACCGCCGAACCGACTTCGATTCGAACCGCCGCATTCGAACCCCTGGAGATCAAGGTCACCCTGACCAACGTCTCGGAGCTGGATCTCGCGATCGGCGCCGACGCCCCGATTTCGTCCACCATCGCCCTGGTGGTCGACGTCGCGGACGTCGTGGGCATTCCCTCCGGGCCGATCATCAATCGTCAAGCCAGACCTTCCATCATCTCCATCGATCGAAGATTCACGCTGGAGTCCCAGGATTCGATCGAGATCGAGGTCGATCTCTGGGAGCTGCCACTGGCATTCGATCTCACGATGGCTTCGATCTACGGAGGAGCCTTCAAGATCAGAGCGGTTGCAAACCACGTCGTCACGCCCTCGATGAACATCGACGCCGGGCGGTTCGGGCGGGAGACGCTCACCCCCGTCTTCCGGATTGACGGCATCGATCCACTGCTCGGCGAAAAACTCATGTCCATGGTCGAGCAGATGAAATCGGGGCGGACGGTCTCCGACGCCAAGATCATCGCGATGATGCTCCAACTGGTGATGCAACGACCCAATGGGAGCGTCTCCCTTTCCGAGGATTCGCTTCGCTTCGCGACGATCGACGCCTGCCTGGCGCTTCCGCCCCTGGCTCGGGCCTGGGCGATGTCGCTCCTGATTCCCGGATCCGCAGGCACCATCCGCCTTGCCGATCGCCTCGTGGTCGACGGGAGCCGAGCCTCGATGGCACTTGCTCTCAGTCGATTCTCCGGGTCGCCGACCTCCAACGCCATCGTCGCGGGGCTGAAGTCGCCCGACCCGTTGATCAAGCGCCTCGCGGAGGCCTCCAGGGATCTCGCGGAGCTGTCCGAAGTCCAGATGGATGCGGAGATACTCGAGTTCGACGCCAGCGAGCAGGAACCCGCGGAATAGCCAGGTTCTTCAGAGCTTGACGCGCTGCTTCATGTTGTCGAGGACGTTCATGAAGTTGATGTAGGCGTCGTACGGGCTGTCGTAGGGGCTGAAGTACTTGTGGACGTCGCCATCCGCCCAGTATTTGGTGCACATGTAGTAGAGGTGATCGCTGGTGGTGAGCTTGCGCCAGTCCTCCAGGATCCATTCGTCACCCGCCTCGTGGCCCGCGTACACCGCTTCGCGAAGTGCGTAGAGCTCCTCGACCGCGTTGTCCTGGAGCGGATTCCCGAGCCATGCCGACAGGTCTCTCTCCGTATCCGCCCAGGAGACCCACTCCGAAGCCGCGTATTCACCGACCGGTGGATAGGAATCCAGGACCTGCGATGGAGTGAGGAAGTCGTTGTGTCCTGGATTCACGTCGTAGATCGCGGCCGGGAGGGCGTCGAGGAACTCGAAGATCCCGGTGTCGGCCCACTGGTGTTCGCCGAGGGTCTCGTAGTCCATGAAGAGGTTGCAGCAATAACCGTCGCCATTGATGTCGTTCACCCATCGCGCGAACTTCTCGGTGGTCAGCGGCCACTCCGCCCAGCCGCGATTTCCGAATCTGAACGCGATGTCGTCACTGAGCTTGTAGTTCTTCAGGAGCAGTCGGACCGGACGGGCGTCGACGTTTTCGGGCCGGCCTCCGGCCGCCGGGGGGGCGTAGACGTAGTTCGGACTCCGACCCGCGAGGAGGCGGTCCACACCTTCGCAGAGCACGGCCCGGTGGTCTCCCCGCTGGGCGATGTGCCAGGCGAGATCGTCGTGATACATCAGTTCGGTGTTTCGAAAGACCTGGGGTTTCTGGCCGAACAGGCGGTGAATGGTCGCACGATGATCGTCGACCTGGCGATCGAACTCCTCCCGGCTGTAGAGGAAGCAGGGAGAGTGATGGCTCGTCTCGCCCACGAATTCACACGCGCCGGTGTCGGCCAGGGCCTTGAACGTGTCGATCACGTCCGGGGCCCAGTTCTCGAGCTGCTCGAGACAGACGCCCGAGATTGCGTAGCTCACCCGGAATCGCCCCTCGTGCCTCTTGACGAGGTCGAGGATCCGATTGGTCGCGGGTCGGTAGCACTTGTCCGCGACCTTGAGCAGGATCTCGCGGTTCGCGTCGTTGTCGAAGTAGAACGGATCGTTGTCGAACACCGAGTACCGGCGAAGTCGAAACGGCTGGTGGACCTGGAAGTAGAAGCAGACGCTGGCCATGGTGGCCGAATGATACGCGCCCCCGCGAGTCCCCACCGGTTTCACGGGGATTCATCGGGGGGCGGGGGGGCGCGAAATCCGCGCCTCCGCGGGCGGCAGGATCCTTCAGCGAAGGATGCCCTTCGACCTCAGCAGGTCGAGGATCAGGTTCACGGACTCCTCCGGAGCCAGTTCATGGGTCGGAAGACGAAGATCCGGATCCTCGGGTGGCTCGTAGTCGAAGTCCACCCCGGGGATGTTCTCGAGATCCTTGGCCTTGACCTCGGCGTACAGCCCGGTGGAGTCGTTCGACTGGCAGTGTTCGAGTGGCGCGGCGCAGTGAACGACCAGGAATCGATCGTCGCCGATCAGTTCCGCCGCCTTCTGCCTGGTAGCGGCCAGGGGCGCCACGAACGCAGCGATGCAGAGCAGTCCGTCGTCGTTGACCAGCTTGGCGGTCTCCATCGAACGCCGGAGGTTCTCGGAACGGTCCCTGGCATCGAACCCCAGGTCCCGGTTCAGGCCCCGTCGCATGGTGGTCCCATCGAGCCTCACTGCGACCCTGCCCAGATCGAACAATGCTCGTTCGAGGAGGGCCCCGAGTCGGGTCTTGCCGCTGCCGGCGAGGCCGGTGAGGAGGATCGTCGCGGGACGCTGCCCGTAGCGGGCCTCGCGTTCCTCCGCGGACACCGGATCGGGTTCACCGTCGCGGTCGACTCCCGAGACGGGGGGGGCCGTCCAGCGGTTGTCCTCGGTCCGGCCACGAATCATGCCCGCGGCCATCGTCCAGTTTCCGATCCGATCCACCAGGATCAGGCTCCCCGTTCCACGGATGCGATCGTAGGGATCGAAGGCGAGAGGGGAGTCGGTCTCAAGTTCCACCCGTCCGATCTCGTTCAGGGCGAGGGAATCGGCGTCGGTGCGTTCCAGGGTCTCGATGTCCAGTCGTTCGATGATGCGACGGACCCGACAGGGTGTGACCCGCGTGCCGTGACGCAGGATGAACTCGCGTCCGGGGGTGAGTCGGTCTTCATGCATCCACACGAGATCCGCGGTGACCCGGTCCGACACCACACACGGATCGTCGGCGGCGACGATCACGTCCCCGCGACTGGCGTCGATCTCGTCCTCGAGCACCACGGCCACGCTGCGGGGGGCTCCCGCGAGCTCGAGGTCGCCGTCGAAGGTCGAGATCCTGGCCACGGTCGATTCGGTGCCGGCCGGCATGACCTTCACGTGATCGCCCGGACGCAGGATTCCGGACTCGATCCGCCCTCCGAAACCGCGGTAGTCGAGGTCGGGTCGGATGACGAGGTTGACCGGCATGCGGAACGCGGTCTCCTGCGCCGCGGCCCCGATCTCGATCGATTCGATCAGGTCGAGGAAGCTCGGTCCGTCGTACCAGGGTGCCTTGGGCGAGGACTCCACCACGAGGTCGCCTTCGAGGGCCGACATCGGAACGAAGTGCTGCTCTCGTGACGGAAGGCTGCCCGCGAAGGATTCGAAGTCGGCCTTGATCGCCTCGTAGGCCTCCTGGTTCCAGTCGATCAGGTCCATCTTGTTGATGGCGACGATGATCTTCGGGATGCCCAGCAGGGAGGTGATCACGCAGTGCCGGCGGGTCTGGACGCTCACCCCGTGACGGGCGTCGACCAGGAGCACGGCCAGATCGCAGGTGCTGGCGCCGGTCGCCATGTTCCTGGTGTATTGCTCGTGACCGGGGGTGTCGGCGACGATGAATTTCCGCTTCTCGGTGGAGAAGTAGCGATAGGCCACGTCGATCGTGATGCCCTGCTCCCGTTCGGACCGCAGGCCGTCGACGAGGAGAGCGAGGTCGGCATGTCCGCCCTGGGTTCCGTATTTCTTGCTGTCGCCCTCGACCGCGGCAAGCTGGTCCTCGTAGATCCCCTTCGTGTCGTGGAGGAGACGGCCGATGAGCGTGCTCTTGCCGTCGTCGACGCTTCCACAGGTGAGGAATCGGAGGAGCTGCTTGCCCTCGTGACGGGCGAGGTATTCGTCGATGGTGTCGGTGCTGGCGTCGAAGCGGGGGTCCATCAGAAGTAGCCCTCCTTCTTCTTGTCTTCCATGCTGCCGTCGCCATCGTGATCGATCACGCGGCCCTGGCGTTCGCTGGAGCGTGCGATGAGCATCTCCGCGATCACGTCGGCCATGGTCGCGGCTTCACTCTCGACGGCTCCGGTCAGGGGGTAGCAGCCGAGGGTCCGGAAGCGGATGCTCCGCATCTCGGGCTTTTCACCGGGTTCCATCGGGATGCGATCGTCGTCGACCATGATGAGGACGCCGTCGCGTTCCACCACCGGTCGGGGGGCGGAGAGATACAGGGGGACCACCGGGATCTTCTCGAGATGGATGTAGCTCCAGACGTCGAGTTCCGTCCAGTTGGAGATCGGGAAGGCTCGAACGCTCTCCCCGGGTCCAATCCGGGTGTTCCAGAGGTTCCAGAGCTCGGGTCTCTGGTTCTTGGGGTCCCACCGATGGTTCCGGTCCCGGAAACTGAAGACCCGCTCCTTGGACCGGCTCTTCTCCTCGTCACGACGGGCGCCACCGATCGCACAGTCGTAGCGTCCGGCGGTGAGAGCCTGCTTCAGGGCCTGCGTCTTCATGACGTCGGTGTACACGCGGCTCCCATGGACGAATGGACTCATGCCCTGGTCGATGCCATCCTGGTTGGAATGCACCACCAGATCGAGATTCAGTTCCTGCGCGGTCCGGTCGCGAAACTCGATCATCTCCCGGAACTTCCAGGTCGTGTCGATATGGAGCAGGGGGAACGGGATGTCCCCCGGGGCGAAGGCCTTTCGCGCGAGATGCAGCATCACGCTCGAATCCTTGCCGATCGAGTACATCATCACGGGTCGCTGGAAGCTCGATGCGACCTCCCGGATGATGTCGATGGACTCGGCCTCGAGCGTCTGCAGATGGGAAAGTTGGTCCTGGATCGTGGGCATGGGCATGGAGGCTAGCAGGTCGAAAGACCGAGATGGTTACCATCGGTCTTCATCGATCCGTCTTTGAATCGAAAGGGAGATAATGTCCGAGAATCCGACCTCCAAATCGTCGAGTTCCAACGTCGTCTGGCACTCGGGAGGCGTCGACCGATCAGACCGGGAGAAGCGGCTCGGCCAACGGGGTGGCACGGTCTGGTTCACCGGTCTTTCCGGGAGCGGCAAGAGCACCGTGGCGGTCGAGGTCGAACGTCGTCTCGCCGATGCGGGCCGACTGGTCTACCGCCTCGACGGGGACAATCTCCGCCACGGGCTGAACGGGGATCTGGGCTTCTCGGAAGCCGACCGGACCGAGAACATCCGTCGGACGGGAGAGGTCTGTCGCCTGCTCGTG
>MDTG01154329.1_pt1 | contig 13571 bp, 23 predicted proteins | sample 811421 | NCBI WGS metagenome assembly MDTG01 (sample SAMN05326645, study PRJNA326480) | marine metagenome | isolation source: seawater | place: Pacific Ocean: South East | collected 2011 | reverse complement strand
ATCATCATTAGTGAAAGATGATATTGACTCTGAAAAATTCTTTTTAGCACTTGTTACTACATTATCAATATCCTCGATAGGAGCAAAGGTTCCCTCCTGTCTTCCTGTGTCTCCATCTATATTACCTGTAGTACCACTCATCGCATTAACATTTGGCAGTGTTCCTCCCAATATACCAGAATCAAAGTTTCCTGTTTTTGAATATGGTTCATCAAGTTCTGGATAAATCCTTGCCATTATCCTTGCTAACTGTTCATATACCTCAGGATCTTTTACAACATCATCGAGAGTTCCAAATTTACCATCTGGTCCTTTTTCATCACTCCTTTCACCCATCCCTCTCATATTAAGGATTCTTAGTGCCAATTTATTAATAATTTCACGATGCTCTGGAGGAAGTTCCTTCTTAATAGCTACAATCTTCTGTAAATTTTGTTGGAATTGTACTTCTAACTTAGCAATATTAGCATCAGCACCCTCTGCAGTTTTAGGGTCTTTCTCCTTCATCTGTTTATATTCTTCTTGTAGTTGCCTAATACGACCAGCATCTCTGTATAGACCTGTTAGATGTGCAAGTCTTGCTTTGTCTACATCACTCCTCTTATTTTTCTTTGCCTCTTTGACTAAATTCTCATTATAATTTGTTTCTAATTTCTTATCACCTTTCCACAACCATCTCTTATCATCCTTCTCGAATGAGTTTAGCATAGGATTGCCTTCAAATCCTGCCTCCCTAAATCTAGGATCTCCTGTACCATGATAACCTAACTCTAATGCTGCTATTTGTTTTTTAATTTCAGCAATTTTAGTGTTAGCTTTCATCGAATCTATCATGTCACCAAATATATTCAATCTACTACCATCAGGTTTTCCTTCTTCAATAAGTTTTAATTCATCCTTAAGTTGAGCAATTACAACACTCCTATCACCATCTGCTGCAGCAACTGCTTTTGATATTTCCCTTTCTGTACCACTCTGCATCTGTCTTGTTGCTAGAATAGCAGCTATCCCCATCCAAACTACAGGATTTGCAAGTAAACTCAGAACAGCAGGTATTGATGAAATTATTGCACCAACAAGACTAGTGATACCACTAACTATAAGAGGTATACCAAAAGAAAATGCAGCAATGACACCAACTGCTACGAGACTAACCTTTATAAGATTGTTCCTTATCTTTTTCAAAGTCTCCATATCACCTTCTTTAAATGCTTTCATTGCTTTACCACCTTTGTCTGCTAACCATCCAAAGAATAATATACCAAGTGCTTCAAAAAATTTATTAAATTGAATTTTTGCAGACTCACCTATCTTTTTAATAGGATTAGTAAGTGCTTTTGTTACTTTACCTTCTAAAAACTTTTCTTTGTTTATTTTTTTATTTTGATCTTGCTCTCTTTTTTCAGCAGCAAGTTTCTTAGATCGTTCACTCTTATCAAGTGACATATCTAACTTTAATAAATTTGATATACCTATTAGGTTTCTGTTTATTGCTGCAACACTTCTTGTTAGATCAACATATTGTTTTTCAGTAACAGAGTTTTCTCTAGTAGCATTTTTCCTTGCACTATCCATCTTCTGCGTTGTAGTACGAGAAGATCTTGGTAATAATTTCGCTCTATCAATTGCCATTCTTAAGCTTGTTGATTTTTAAGATTCTCTTCTTCAATGTATTGTTGGAGTAGAGATAGATAAATCTCCCTCTCCCACGGAATCATGTTTTCAATGTCACTCAAGCTATATTTATGATGCTGCATGAGAGCGAAGTTGATCTTATAGTATGCTACAAGATCCTCATGCAACATCGCTAGTTGAAAAAACTCGCTAATCCCTCAAGTGGGATAGTATTCTCTGCCTTTGTTTTAGGATTAATTACTTTAATTTCATGATACAACCGTGGCATAGTTGCAAAGAATTTCTCTAACTCCTTGAATTGTTTTGATCCAAGTCCTTCTAGAAACTCTATCATCTCTGCTTGAGTGAAGTCAGTTGATTTCCAAACCTCCTCGTCATTATATACTGTATCAACACAAGCAGCAATCATATCAAATGATTGATCAAACCCAATGTTATCTACATCAAAATTTTCTTTGATGAACTGATCTAGAGAAGGATATTTCATTCTCATCGAAACTGTTTCATCCAATTTAATATCTGTTGTATGCTCTGGATCAGTTAAAACTTTAATATCATCTAAATGAACTGTTGTTTCTACCTGAGTTTCTCCATCATCAGGGCAGGTAACTTTGATCTCTACAGACTCACCTACAGATTTACCTCGGACATTAAGAAAGAGATACTCAATGTCAAATGTAGATAGTTTATCAATCTTGATACCTCTACTGAGGATGCAATTATTTAAAACTTGTTTGACTGCAGTAGCAATATCTTTGATTTCATTGCTCTCCATTGCAATGACTAAAATCTTTTCTTCTTTAACTAAAAAAGGTCTATATCTAATTTTCTTTTTAGATGAAGGAATCACCAACTCATAGGTTGGTGAGTTAATCTTAGGTAGTGGCATCAGTTTTTCCTCTAATTGTAGCACATATGTAAGCCAATGTAGACTTAAATGCGTTGCCCTGCAGTTCATCAAACATGAACATATTCAAACGAAACGCATAGTTTGCTTCAGTAACGATAGCAGATACCTGTGATTGAGTTACAGGCAACTTATTTAGTGTAGCACGATAATTATTTTTAAAATCTTTCTTATTATCAATTTCTGGGAAATTATAGAACTCTAGTCCACGGTCTTGTAGATTGAGAGCTTTCTCTGCAATATTCTTAAGAATCTGACCACCAGATAGATCTCCAAGATATCTTGTATAATGATGTCCTATTAGGAGTTCTGGATCCTCATGAGCAACCTCTCCAATACGAGCAACATATTGTTTACATGCTTGTGTAGGGTAGATAGTATCTTGCCAGTTATAACCATAAAAATATTCACAGTCCTTTGCTAGTGCATCAACACGATAAAGTTCTGGAATATTTAAAGGTGCAATTAAAGGATCGTCTTTTAGTCTCCTAATTTCTTTTTCTATCTCATGGTATACAAAATAAAAATTACCAATGAGTTGTCTATAATTTTCTTCGCTGACTACACCACGAAGAAATGATGAAACAAATTTTGTATTCTCTGCAGCAGAATGTGACTGTTTAGTCCCTTGTTTCAAGTCTATAGCGAGAGGCATAATGTTGTGATAAGTGGATTATTTATGCTATGTTGACAGCACTTTGTTCTGGAAATTGATCATTAGTAGGTGTGACAGTACCAAAATCGCCAAGTTGAGATCCAAATTCATCTACACCTGAAGCTGAATCTGTTGTCTCTGCAGTTGAAACACCTTCACCTGTATTGACAACGGTTCCTTGTGTACCATCATTCATAAGTTTAGCAGATCTTCTAGATCTACTATCAATTGCTCCAAAGAAGTACCTATCATAAGCAAATGTTACTGTACATTCTAGCACTCTATTCCCATCATATGCAACTGGCATTGAAGTAATATTAACAGGAAATGCGTTCAAGAATGTATATTCTACATTTCTAAAGTGGTCTTTATTAAATTTCTGTATTCTCATTGTATCACATTTATACTCAGATGGGAACTGCATACGATGATAGTACCCTGTTTCTATTTTATTATTAAATGATCCTTCACTACCTGTTTCTCCACCAGATGCTATAAAGTCATGCCATAACTCAAAAAATTGTAATACTCTGTAGTCAGTATCAACATAGAATGTAAAACTTGTATCAGTATATACTCTAGTATGTGCAAACTTCTCTGTAATACCCATCCTATTACCCTCTATCTGGGCAGTACCAAAAGAAGTTGCTGGCAACGAAGCACTATTACATAGTAAACCTAAGTCTCTAGTAATGAAAAAATTATTGACTAACGGAGCTCTGCTCGTTATATGTCCTCTTAATCTTGTTAAAGCACCAAATCCACTAAAAAAGACTTCATAGTGATTGGTAGTTGCAACTTTTTGAAATAGATCTACAATTTGAGTAGTCTTTTTTACTCTTGGATAGGTTGGCACAATAAATACCTAAAGTGTTCGTTATGGTAAGCATGGCGTATTCAGGTAAGTATAGACCTACAAATATAAAAAAATATCGGGGAGATTACCGTAATATTATTTATCGTAGTTTGTGGGAAAGAAAATTTATGAAGTATTGTGATAAGAATACTAATATACTTGAGTGGGGTAGTGAAGAAGTAATAATTCCTTATCGTTTACCTGTTGATGGTAGAATTCATAGATATTTTCCTGATTTTTATATAAAGGTAAAATCTAAAAGTGGTGATATAAAAAAATATATCATAGAGATAAAACCTAAAAAACAGTGCGTAGCACCTAAAGTACAAAGAGCAAGAACTAAAAAATATGTCAGAGAAGTACTAGAGTATACAAAGAATCAAGCAAAGTGGCATGCTGCACAAGATTTTTGTTTAGATAGAGGTATGGAGTTTAAAGTATTAACGGAGGATAATCTAGGTGTCTAGACTGCAACCTATAGTTGATGACATGACTGGTCTAGGTAGTCCAGATGATACCATGCTGGAAATTTTAGAAGCATTGGAAGATACAAAGGTAGTGTTGCCTGAAGAAGGTAGGTATTATACTTTTGTTTATCTACCTAAAACACCTGGCATAGAATATGATGAACATCCTTTGATTGCTTGTGTAGAAATTCAAAGATGGGGTATCAAAGGTTTTAGTTATCACTGGGGTAAAATGAGAAATTATACATGGGCAGAAGTTATTGGTGAGTTTTATGAAGTAGCAGCAATGGAGTTAGATGATGCTAGAAAACTAAAATATGCAAAATTCAAGCTAAATACATAAAAATACTCTTTTATTGTGGCAACATTATCAGGACAACCATTTGTAGGTAATTTAAATAGTTCGGTGCCAGGTAAACCAACTAATAAAGAACTAAGATATCCAAAAGATATCATAGCGGATAGTACTGACTACTTTAAAATTGAAGTATTAAAATACCCTAAAACAAAAACTAATGAGGGTGGTTTTGCTGATATAATGAAAGGTAATCTAATTAGCAATATAACAGCTAATGAAACCCATGATGCATCTGTAGGTGCAGTAGCATCTAACACTATAATTTTACCAATACCAAGAAATATACAAGATCAAAATGGTGCTGGATGGAGAGAAGATAAATTAAATGATTATAGTGCACTCCTTGCTCAGGGTGCTATGTCTATAATAGAATCACCAGCAATGGGTCTTAATGCACTGATGAATGCAAGAGCAGATGGTAAATCTGTTAAGAATGAAGCTGGTAAAGTCATTGGTGACACTATTACATCAGCGAGAGCACAATCAGTAGTAGATCTCATGAAGGCAAGGGCAGCAGCAGCAGTCTCAAACATTGCTGGTGGTAATGTAAGTGCTGAGGGTCTTAGAACCAGAGCAACTGGAACAATCGTCAATCAAAATACTGAATTACTATTCAATTCAGTTAAGATGAGAGCGTTTGATTTTAGTTGGGATCTTGTTCCAAGAAGTGAAAATGAAGCACTTGAAGTTAAAAAGATCATTAAACTATTAAAGACAAGACTTGCTCCAAAAAATGACAGGAGCAGTCCATCAGGTTTCTTAAATAGTCCTGATATTTTTAGAATATCATATATGAAAGGTGGTAATGCACATCCATTTCTAAATGCTTTTAAAGCATGTGCTCTATCTAATATGACAGTAAACTATACTGCATCTGGAACATATGCTACCTATGATAATGGAACACCAGTTCACATGAATATGAGTTTAAAATTTCAAGAACTCAACCCAATATATGCTGAAGATTATGGCAACGATTCACTTAAAGGGGTAGGATACTAATGGCAAATCATTATTTTAAAAGTCTACCAGACATACAGTACAGAAATCCACTCACTAATCTTGAGAATGACTATGTAACTGCTAAAAATTTATTTACTAGAGCAAAGGTAAGAGATGATGTTCTAACAGCAGTAACTTTTCTAAGATCATATACTATTGAAGATGGTGAGAGACCAATGGATGTTGCTGAAACCATGTATGGTGATCCATTATATGATTGGGTTGTACTGGTAACTGCAAATATTATTAATGTTAGAAATGATTGGCCAATGAGCAGTAGAACATTATACAATTACTGTATTAATAAGTATGGTGGCGATTTAAATGCTACAAAATACTATGAGACTACAGAGGTTAAGGATAATAATGGAAGATTAATTTTGGCATCAGGTTATAAAGTTGATAAATCATTTACTATTAGAGATCCTGATTCGTTCAATATTAATCTTAACCCTGTTCTTGGTATTACAAATTTCTTAGATGAGACTAGGAATAATGAGAAGAAACGCAATATTAAACTAATGAGGAAAGAATTTCTAACTCAATTCTTACTAGACCACCAAGAAGCAGTAGAATATAAACTATCTTCACAATATCAATCTCGTACACTAAAGAAAGCTAACGGTTAACGCAATTTAGGTCCACTTGCCCATCCAACTAGAACATACCGTACACCTTCTGTGACTGGTTGTGCTCTGTGTGGACATCTAGAATCAAATACAATACACGCACCTAAAGGATTTGCAATCTGACAGTGTTTATTATAATAGTCTACAACAATTAACTCTCCACCCTTATAATCTTTAGGGTCAGAGAGTTGTACACTCATTGATAATTTTCTCCAAACTTTTTTGTTAGGAGCAACACCATAGTCGCAATGCCAATCAAACTGACCACCAGAACGATACCTAAGGATTTGAAACTCAAAGGTATTGATATCAAACTGATAGTGTTTATGATTAACTACTTTAAATAAACTTTCTCCAATCATCTCAGGATCTGATCCTGTTTTTGGACAATGAACATCACAAACTCTATAATCATCTTTCTCATACCCACTACATTTCTCAGGTATCCAATACTCATCCTCATTTGGTATAGTTTCAATATACCTGACTAACCTACCTATTGCATCATCGTTCAATGCAAATAGATAAAAAGGATCTTCATGAGACCTATTCATGGTCTCATTATTCTCTGCTCTCTCACTGAGAGTTTTAGTTTTAACCATTACAATAGTGCTTCAAGTTGTGATACAGAAGTAGCGTTAGTGATTGTTGAATAAGGCACTGAAGGATTTGATTTAAGTGATGCAGACTCTCCCTTCATGTCTGCTACTGTTTGTATATCTGCGTTTTCTTTTGATATGGCAAGATATTTTGCCTCTAAAATTTCTGTTGTTATTGTTTTTGCATCAGCAAGTTCTGCAATAACATTCTTACTATCATGATAATACTTCCATGATGCTCTAAATGCCGTGTTTGGTAAACTTGAAGCATCTATTAAAGAATACTCTGAAGCAGAGATATCCTTTGTAATGATGGCATCATCAGATAGAGCACAATCCACTGTTGGGATTACTACTCTACATTTACCACTAGCGTCATTATAGACTATGACTTTATCTCGTGCCATTATGAGTTAGCTGCTGTTGCCACTACTATACTTTGTGCCCAAGGATATGCAGTTGTGATCTTAGATCTAGCATCTGCATCATCTTTAGCATAGATATCAACCTTTGTTGTGTTAGCATTGTTGCCATCATCAAAAGTTGCTATGTAATGGTCTCCTTTGTATGCTGCCATTGTTCTACCTTAAATTGTACAAAAAAGAGGGAGATAACTCCCTCTGTTATTTATATTATTCCTCAGCAAGACGCTGGAAATATGAAAGTGCATCATCACCTTCTGCTGTAGCAGGAGAGACTGCAACCTCTTCACGACCATTATCTTCATCAATCAATTCCTCTTCTTGTCTCCTTTGCACTGGTGCAGGAGTAAGTTTTAGAACTGAATCAAGACGCTTTTTAAGGTCGTCATATGATTTGAATTGATCAGTAGAAACAAGTTCTGCAAGAGAATGTTCCTTCTTCCACAATGCTTCTAGAGCATCATCATCTTTAAGTAATGGACTGACTGCAGCAAACTCAGAACTATCATAGTTCCAATATCCTGCAACTTTTTTGATTTTAATCTTAAAATCTGCACCTTGCCAGAAATCGAATGGATTGAGAGGTGTCTCATCCTCAAATTCTGGTTGCATTGCACCCATGATCTTATCAAAGATCTTCTTTCCAAATTTGTATAGGAATACTCCACCTTCATTAGAAGGATTGGAAGGGTCTTTTACAACATAGATGTTGGCATAGTAAGATAGTTTACGCTTCTGCTTACGAGCAATTTCTTTATCAGAATCAACTCCACTATTCCACAGTTGAGTATTGTACTCAGATACAGGATCCTTACCATTTAGTGTAGTCAAACTGTTCTCAATGTACCAACCACCTGGTCCTTGAAATGCATGAGAATACATTTTTACCCAAGGTAGATCTTCACCATCTGGTGCTGGTAGGAAGCGAACAACAGCATAACCGTTACCTGCTTTATCTACCTCTGGTTTCCAGAGACGATCATCTCCTTGATTAGGTGAATTGGACTTCTCTACCTCTTTAATGAGTTTAGCAGTCAGACTGCCAAGAGAAGATTGTTTTTTGAGTGATGCGAACGACATAGATTTGGCCTTTGTTAATTAGATTTGGCTTTTATACTGGTCTATTATAGGGCGACAGTGCTCCCATGTCAACTATTGTCTCTCTGGTAAACCCTCTCTAACCTTTTCTAGGGTTTTTCTCATATTTTGAAATAGAATATTACAATCAACATCTTTTGGGAAACCCATTACAATTGCAGAATCTCTTACATTCTGTGCTATTTCTTTAGCACGAGGATCATCAGATAGTTTCATACGAGTATAAAGTACCTGTTGCCTTTCAAGCAAATCATCTAGCATATCTAAATGCTCTATTTGATCATCAAGATGAAGTTCTGGAAATTTAAACACCTGCGAATAAATCTCCTCTTGCATCTCATTGATTGTTTCCATCTCATCTTTAACAATATCGCTATCGAAAAAATCTGACATAAATTTTCCTCGTCTATTAACTATATTTATGTTTATTATAGCATATTATAGAGGAAGTTTTGCTCTAGTAGTCTTCTTCATAAAGTTTAATTGTTGAGCATCCCATTTGATTTTTTCTTTTAAAGGTTTAGAAATTAATTTAGTAATTGAATCCAATTCAATACTATTTTCATCACAAAATAGTATGATTGCATCAATATAATTAAGTTTCTCTTTTTTAACAAGTTTTTCAATCTCTACTGCAAATTTAGCAGAGTTCATAAATTTCTTATTAAGTGCTGTTGTGAATTCATTTTCCATGTAATTGTAGTTGGTTAGTTAAAAAGTTTTCTATGTAAGTTACTAGTAGTCTCATATATTTCATCTTATCATATTCTTCATATACAACACAATCACCGTCTTCACATGCCATGATTATAACAAGTTTTTTAACAGCAATGCCAGTTAGTTCATAGTACATACAAGCATATGCTGCTGCCTGTACAAAATATCCATCAATCCATTCTCTTGGTTTAGGTGCTTTAGAAGTCTTAAAGTCGATGACTGATAGTTCTCCATTATACTCTGCAATACAATCAACTGTACCAGCAACACCTAACTCTTTACTGTAAAGAGATCCCTCTAAAGCATGTATGTTATCAATATTGTTGAGAGTGGATTTAGCAATCTTAAACAACATATCTCCCATAGGTGCAACTTTAGGAAGTTCTTCATTCAATAAGTAATGCTCAGTGAGAGTGTGCATGTCAGTTCCACGAGCAGTTGCTTTACGAGTAATCTCGTTAGCTTTCTCCTCACCAACTTTTTTTCTCCACTTTGCAAACTTTGCTCTACTCCAAAAAGAAGTTACTGAAGTGATTGATACTAGTTTTAAAAATTCATCCTGATCGGGAACTCTATAAAATCTAACACCATCAATAGTTTCTCTCTCTAATGGAGAGAGAATTGCAGGTACATGATTAAACATTTACATTGACATTGCGTGTTTCGTAGTTAGATACTCTTTACATAATCCAGAACGGACTATATCTTCAAGACCAAATTCAATACAAGAGAATGAAGGCATCTGTTGTAAGATACCCATGAAATCTATAATACCATTTCTCTCTTTATCTCTGGTGAGGTCACTTTGGGTAGCGTCACCACAGAACATAATTTTGGTATCTTCTCCAACTCTTGTTATTATACTATCTAACTCGTGAAAATTCAAGTTTTGACATTCATCAACGATAACAATACAATTATCAAGTGTAGTTCCTCTTATAAAAGAAGTACTCCAGAAGGAAATGGTCTCCTGTGCCTTGAGATTAGCATATAACATTTCAAAATCTGCATCACTATTCATCTCAAACATGTATTTCACCATGTTCTTATAAGGAATTTGATACAAAAATGCTTTATCTTCATGATCACCAGGTAAGAAACCTATCTCTCTGGTTGCCACAAGAGACCTGACGATATAAATCTTCTCATATGGTGTCGTATCATCCAATACTTGTTTAAGAGCATTGTAGATTGCTATAAAGGTCTTACCAGTACCAGCACAACCATAAGCAAAGAGATTTTTTTCTTCCTTATAATCATTAAAAAACTTTATTTGATTCTCCGTTAGAGGTTGAATGTCATTTAAGAAGTTACTGCTAATTGGTTTCTTTCGTTTCATCTGTTTGGCAGTCATGCCAATTCCAGCAACTGATGAAGGATTCTTTCTTTTGCGTGGCATATCAATCTAAAGTAAGTTTTTGGCGATTTTGACCAGTTTTCTGAGCTCTTCCTAAGATCTCATTCCAACCAGGTTTGGTCTTTCTAAGTTTATCTTTCCACTCACCAACTTCTCCTACACCAGGCATTGTTGATGGGTCAGACCAGTCTCTTTGCCAATCAGGATTGTCATCACACCACTTAGACCACTCTGTGATGCTCATTGCAACTTCTTTCTGTTCGCCAGTTTCTTTGTTGATAACAGGATAGGTAGCCATAAAAGTTTACATAGGATAGTTATTTAGAGAGTGACTAACTCTCCCTCACTGTTCGGTTTATTATGCAACAGTATATCAAATGCAATCGTAATACGAGGAACATCTGATTCATGCACAGTGGTGCTATGAGGAATCCATGTTGGAAATAATGTCATACTGTTGGGAAAATTTTTTAAAGAACATAGTTCTTCATTATAAGGATGATAATATATCGTTGAAGTATTATCACACTGAACAGTAAAATGTCCACTAAGATAACAATGAGGGTAACTTGAATGAGAATGTTTTTTGATCTGTTGACCCTTTCGCATCACATTTGCCCAACATCTAACCTTCAATGATCCACCCTCTTTAAAAAATGAATGGTCACTAAGATCACCAACAGTATTTCTTACATATTCGTTATGTAAGAATTTAATTTCTTTATGAAGATTCTCACATACAGGACTGTTCCATTTTAGCACATTAAAGTAATTAAATCTAGCAGTCAAACTATCTAGACCTAAACCAGTGTCACCATCATCTAAATTTTCGGTATATTGATCTTTAATTTTACTCTCTTTATATAATATAACTTTAACAAGTTCTTCTACATCAATATTAGTCTCCTTCTCAGCAATACAATAATCCCATATAGGAGCGTAAGGTGATTGAGGAGGAGCACTGGTAAAACGAGTTACCTTGGTCATACCCAACCAAGAGCTTCAGATACTGTCGGCAATTGTACCTTAAATATATCTCTACACTGTTCTGCAATATCTTTATGTTCCTTCTGAGTACCATGAGCAGATCTAAGATCAATATAATGTATCCATGATCTTACGCTACCAGACATATAAAGTTTAGTGGGTACAGCAAGTGGTAATACAAATCTGGCACATTCTTTAGCAACACCCATATCTATCATATAACGATAGAGATCTTGGGCATCAGTAAAATGTTGTCTAATTTCTTTCTCTAACAATTCTATTTTTTCTGGATCAAGATCATTAGTAGAGTTTTTACGATTCTTTTCATCCTGCCTTCTTAGTTCTGGCAAAGGTATATTACCCTTTGTCACTAGAGAAGTATCAGCATAACGCTGAGAAAATTCTTGAAAGGTAAATGATCTATGACGCAATATCTGAGCAGCAAGACCTCTAGTAGTCTCAATCTCTAGCGTCATAAATGCTTGTTCAAATATAGACCAATGCTGATGCTTGATACAATAAGCAAGCAATTTAGCATAGTTTGGATTATCCTGATTGTTTGGATTAGAAACTCTAGCAATATATGCTATTTGCTCCTCAGGATTTGGTGTTATCTGAATTAGTTTGACTGTCATTCTGTAGTTTTCTCAGTTGTTTCACTTTAAGTTTTGCTTTAGCATCTCTCCTTGCCTGACGCAGATAATGAAGTTCTTCTTCATTATACATCTCAGGATGTTTGAGTGCCTTTTTCACCAACTTGATCGTTTCCTTTAGTTTCATAACTCCTTCTATATGCCTCGAAATAACTTAACACACCGTTTGATGTTACCTGTCTATTACACCAATCGTTAGCACACTCGTAGATTGCTCGATTGAGATAGGTATTACTACCGTATTTAGACAACAGTATCTTGAGCACTTGCTGCCGAAGAACTTCACTCTTAGGGTTAATTGGAGAGATCATGATGCATAATCCTTTACATAACATGGTACACCTTCTGGATCTAACCATTTGGTATACTCAAAATCCTCTAGAGCATAATCTAATTGGATACTATTGTCAAGAAGGTACATATCGTTGTATCTTCGTGAGTATTCATTAAATTTTTGAATACGATAATCTGGTTTACCATTGTGCTCAATAACACCTGACTCAACATACCGATATGGGAATCGCTCAAGAATAGTTTTCATAATTTAGGTTTCAGATACCTCTCTATTTTAGCAGGTTGTAGCACATAAAACAAGCTTTTTTGGATACCAATTTGCCTCATTTTGGCAATTCTGTGCTTTCCATCTATCATTCTGTATTTTTTGTTGTATGGATTTGGAGCATTTTCTACCAAAATACAAGGATATGAGATATCGCAATTATCGTATCTTTTACTATCCAAGGTTTTAAAAAAATATTCTTTGGGAAAATGCATTCCCTTCCAACCAATACGATCATGATTTATCATCTTTAATCGTTTTTTAGTCAAAAGATGCTCAATATCACCCAAATCTATTATTTGTGATTCATCAGACATCCTCCAATCACCATATGCAGAGATTGTACAAGAATGAATATTATTCTTCAGAGTCATCCCAGAGTTCTACAGCACCGTCAAGAGGGGCAGCAACATGATGTGCTATTGCATCATCATTATCAGAAAGAGGAGTAAATGCTGATGGTGTATCACTTTGACTTGGTGCAACATATGCTTCAGTATCAGAATAAATTTCTGACTCCAATTCTTCCTGAATTTCTTTTAATGCTCTAATAAGAACTTTTAACTTACCTTTATTCATTTAACAACTCACCAGATCGTCTATCTATGTCTGACATAGTACTACTTGACCTAAAGTATTTGTTGATGACATCTATTTGATCCTGATACTT
>MDTG01098540.1_pt1 | contig 13571 bp, 11 predicted proteins | sample 811421 | NCBI WGS metagenome assembly MDTG01 (sample SAMN05326645, study PRJNA326480) | marine metagenome | isolation source: seawater | place: Pacific Ocean: South East | collected 2011 | reverse complement strand
TCTTAAGATATGTCTGAAATATTTTTTTTGTTTCTTTTTGAGTTTTTCCAATTAAGTTACCCGCAGGAACAACTCCGCCAAACTTTTTATGACAAGCGGAAATTGTTTTTTCAAACGCTGCATTCATAGGTCCAGCGAGAAATTCATTTCTCTGTTTAAATGTTTCAAGATCAAAATTTGAATTTTTTTCTGGAAGACTAAGAAGAGATAAAAAATAACGAACCTGATCTGGATGATAATTCCACTCGTCAAGGTATTGATCCGCTAAAATAAAATTTCCACGGGACTTGCTCATTTTTTCGCCGTCTACGTGTAAGTGATAATTCGCAAATACGTCACTTAACTGCAATTCACCTTCAAGAGGCATCCTATCAGTCTCTTTTTGAGAACCAAACCACATAGCCCCTTGCATTAATACATAAAAGTAAATATTGTCCTGCCCGATGAACTGAGCAATCTTGGCTTTCGGATTATGCCAATAATTTTTATAATCCTCTGGGTCCTTACCCTGTTTTTCCAAGGCAACCTTAGTAAAAGAAACTGGGGCAATTAAAGATTCAGGCCAGACATAGAATGTTTTATTTTCCATTCCCTCTTCAATATCCTTGGGTAAAGGAACACCCCAAGCAACATCTCTTGTAATAGAACGATTAGCCCACGCATTATTAACCTCAAGCTCTATGCCATTTTCAGAAAATAGGCTTTGTGCTAGTTCAAGGTCAGATAGACTATCAAACAAAACTTCGATCATCTTACCGGGAGCATATCGACTTTTATGTTTGGGAAGTTGATCTTTGAAACTCTTGAAGAGATCTTCTGATTTATTTGAGAAGGAAAAAGATGGAGTTACCGTATTAAGCGTTTCTTGAAAAATATTTTTGCGCCATGACTTTTTCTTTGATTCAATCCATGGTTTCAACTGATCGACGACTTTCCACATATCAAGGTAAAGGTGGTCTGTATCTTTCAAAACAGGTGAGCTGTCACTAACTGTGCTTTTTGGATTTATGAGATCTTCTGACGGATAAGTTGCGCCACATGAGTCACACTCTTCACTATAGGCTTTTTGATCACCACACTTTGGGCATTCGCCAAAAACAAATCGATCAGGAAGAAACATTGATAACTCAGGATCAAACCACTGCTTTGATGTTTTTTTATCCAACATTTTGTTGGAATGAAGTTTTCTAAGAATATCTGCGACAATTTCTTTGTGGTATTTCATATTTTCATCTTTGCTAGTGCCACTGAAAACATTCATTGAAATTGAATAATTCTTTAAAGTTCTTTTTTGAGAGTCGTTTACTTGGCCAACGAACTCACCTGTTGAGATACCTTGTTTTTTTGCAGCAACCTCACTATTTGAGCCATGATCATCGGAACCACAGACAAAAAGCACATTCTCCTGACCTATGAGCATTCTCATAAACCTTGCGTATGTATCTGCCGGGACATAAGTGCCAGCAAAATGACCGATATGAAGAGGAGCATTTGCGTAGGGCATTCCCGCAGTCACTAAGGCTTTCTCAGGAATAGTTTGACGACCTAAAATAATTGATAATTCTTCTTTTAATTCGGCTAAGCTATTTGAATCACTCATTTTTATTTCCATTTTAAAATTGCGTCAGGATTATCATTTTACGATTAATTTTCAAAGCGAGAAAGATTTGTTTTGGAATTATTTACCGCGAGATGAATCGATATCAGTTTTATTATTTAATACGGCATTCAAAACCGATACCTAGCAGGAAGTGAGGTAGGATATGAAACCGCAATACTTAATAATTCTTTTGCTCATAGCAGGTTGTAACCCCTTAGATTATCTCTATAAAGAGATAAATAAGTACGGTTATATTCCCTTAAAAACACCTTTGGCCCTAAGTGGACCGGGGACATTAGTTGCTGGCAATCCTGACTCTTTAAGCATCGTTGCGCCACCAGGGGAGTGTTTTCCATTCGAAATCGACGGCGATTCAACCAATTTTAGATTTGTAGACACGTCCACTCTACCAAAAAAAATAAGGAACATCACAGCGTCCGGTAGTGCAACAGTGGATTTGATTGAACTTGGAAAAATAAGCGGTGCACCGATAGATATCGGAGTTGATTATGATCGAGTCGAAACAATTTCACTAGAGCTTGATGGAGTAAGTATTGAGTATATGAACGCACCTCAAATAACTAATTATTACCAGACAATGATGGATCCCCTGTGTCGTATGTACCTTGATTTTTCTGGATTTATTTTTCAGGCGATTAAGGTTGAAAAACTAAATTATACATTTTATTCGAAAGATGGAGCAAAAATCGATTTATCAACAGGAGCACTGGAGGAGATCCTGGAGCTAGGCGCGGACATAGAGTTTGATATAGAAAACAAGGTTGAACTTATTATCAAATCTCCCCATTATATTGGATTTCAACTTGGAAGTATGCAAGAAAGCGACTCAGGAATTTCTATAAAAAGAGCAAGCAAAATAAAACGCGGGGACTGGCACTGGGAAAACTTAAACGTCTTTGATTAAAAAATCAAAAATTCTACTTTAAAATAAAAGGATCGAAAATTCGGTCCTTTTTTAATACCAAAAATTATGTAAACCAGACCAAACACGACAAAAATGCACGAAAAGCAATCTTTACATTAGAGGCGGGAATTTTATGCAGTCCGCTTTTTTCTAGTTTTTCCACTCAAGTAAAATCCCCTATCGCCGTTATTAATGGACACTTAAGCAAGGAGCTACAGAAAAATGAAATCTTTATTAACCATCGCAACATGCGCATTTCTTTTTATTTCGTGTGGTAAAAACCCACAAAGCAAAATTGTCGACCACGTTTATGTTGAGACAAAAAAAGTGGACGAGGATGTATGGCTAGGTTTAGTTACGGAACTAAATCTCGGAGGACTCCAAATGACCTCCATTGAACTTCCTATTCATGATCCCAAAAGCCCCGGGGAGTATTATGGTAAATTTAGACTATCAAGTGACATCGTTACTCTAAACTCTGTTGTGGAAATTGATTTAAACTTTTCTAAACTTGCCCAGGTTCAAGGATCTTTTGAGCCAACACTCCCAACAGGAGAGCCTCTACCATTTAGAGGATTAGAAAATGAAGAAATAATAGAATTTGAAGTCCCACAGATTAATTCAAAAGTTTATATCTATGTGACTAAAGATACAGTGCTTGTTGGATTTGCCTCGACGATTAAAGAATTTTCTAAAGCAGCACCTTACCTTGGTGGGGCTGACTTATTTTTTGGATTTAACAAAAATCAAGTTAGAGGATCCGTTGGATTTTTTAGTAGTGCAGAAACTAAAGAAACCGGTCTTGGTTTATTTGCGGACTTGAGCCAAGTTGTCTCAGCTGACGCCTTACGTAATTTAATATTATCTCAAAATACAAAAGAGCCTGAATTCAAGGTTAAATCGATGAGTAAAACTACACAGAAAAAAGTTTTCAAGGGATTTCTAAAAGTATCTAAAGATAGTGATCAACTGAATGCTCAATAAATTTTTTGCCCTCTCATGTGAGGGGGCTTTAATTTTCTAAGCTTTGATGATGAGCTGCAAAAAGATAAAAGCCAAAATTTAACTTTCCGTATTTAAACCCATATCCAACTCTTCCGCCAGACTCTATGTTTTTCAGCTTAAACATATCATGACTAAACCTGTTATAGGCTTTCAATTCAATAGTATTTGTCTCTCCTAGATCAAAAGTATATTTCATTTCAGTTGAAGCAGAGCCAGTATCTACTTTTATATCCGTCTTAAATCTTTCCTTCCTGGCGGTGTAGAGATCAACTTTCAGGATATTCCATGTTGTAAAATTATTACTCCAAAATCCAACTTTTATCACATCATTAAGGCCAGGGTTATCAAGGAGTTTAAGTTCGCCACCTATTTTTTTAGGAAGTTTCAACTCTGAGAGAATATTTTTGTCTTCGACTAACTTTACATCTATAAAGGGCATGCTGTTAACCAGCCTTTCATTGCAGCCACTTCTTTCTGGAATATTAATTTTACTTAGTGAGTCTAATGCAAGTTTGAGTTTTAGAACGTCTTTGTTTTTTCTTAGATCTATGCTCGAAGAGTCACGCTCAAACTCTTCCGCCCCCGCAGAGAGGGTCAAAACCACTAACAATAGACCAACTACAACTTTCAACTCAACCTCAAGATATAACTTCTTTATGGTTATGATTATATTAATTTTTATATTTTCATATCAGAGATATTGAAAGAATTTCATGGGTGTCAAAACTTTAGACACCTACGAGTTAGAGCTTTAGGGCCTAAAGATCTAACTCGTGACTTCCAAAAAAGTACACACCAAAATTAAATCGACCTACTTTAAATTTATATTGAATTTGCCCACCACTTTGAAGCTTCGTTGGGGTCAACACATCGTGATTGACTTGATTATAAAACTTCAACTCAATAGTATCTTTTGTCCCAATCCTATAGTTATATCTTACCTCAGCCTTCGCTTGATCCTTATCTATATATACATCTGTAGACAGGCTATCAGTTTTATATGTGTGTAGATTTAACTTGAAAATGTTCCATGTTCTAAGGTTATTCGACCAAAGTCCAAATTTTATATACTCACCGAGATGAGAATCCTCTAAGATTATTAACTCAGGTCCAAAAGAGTCAGGAATTTCAATACCTGACAAGAGACTAGTATTTACAGGCTCAACAGGCTTAAATTCACCTAAATCATCGCTTGGTTTTTTTACAGTTGCTTCCTCTATTTGCTCTTCACTAAAAGAGGTTTCTTGATCGTCGCAATTTTTTCTTCCGGAAAACAAGTGAAGCTTCAGGACTCCATAACGCTTTAGAAATTCTTTCAGTTCAGTCTTTGTGGCAACAATAGGATCTATTTTCACTGGCTTAACCAGTCCTATACTTTTTTCCGCAGAAATACTTGTTTTTGTTCCTAAAAACTCAAGAACAGGTTTAGAGTAACTACTTGTCATAAAAATTAAATTCAACAATCCAACAAAAAAGTAATTTTTTTGCAACATTTTACACCTCTGCCTTTCGGTCAAATTAAAATATTGCCCCTATTAGGCCAGCATAATAACTTCTATTGTTATCGAGTAGGTGACTTTTGAATTTTTTTCAATAGTGTCAAAAGTTTTGTCACTTTTTATTAAGACTAAAACTACCGATATGTGACTTTAAGATGAAGTCTTTATTTTTATCTATACATTTTCTTTGGACTCTTTCTCTGAGTATAAGAGCAAGCGAGAATTGCACCCAGTGGAAATTGTCTAAATCAACTCTATTAAAAAAAGAAATTGCTCAACAAGACTCGGGCATGTGTTACGCCCACAGGGATTCTAAGGCCATGGAGTTTTTTCATCAAAGCTTAGATATAGAAACCTCTGAACCCGGAGTTCTCGAGTTATCCACGACATTTCACCGTAAAATTTTGCACCTAAGGCAGATATTTGAAAAAGGAGTTGATTATAAAAAAAGTGAATCAATTTTGGATTGGGGCCACTCCTGCGAGGCAATTAACCACATTCTTAAAAATGGTCTATGTGAAAAATCTTTATACTCTAGCTCTTCCTACCACCTAATATATAATGTCGTTCGTATGTTTGGGAGCATTGATCTTCAAATAAATAACTCCTGCAAAAAGAAAGACCTTTTTAATCTAAGTGATGAGCAAAAAACTTTTTATTCAAAGTTTCTCATTGATCTTACGATGGATTCTATTTCAAAAGACAGGGATCTCAGTACTGAGGAAAAAAAAGAGTTATCTAAGTTTGTAAAAAAAATTTTTTCAAACAGAAAAAAAACAAATTTTCCTAAGGTTGTAAAATCAATTGAAAGAAAAGTAAGAAACCACTGCAAAAAAACAACGAAAGTTAAACAATATAATGACTTCAAGTGCAGTACTTTATTTTTTCCTGAAGCTTTTGAAAGTAAGGAATATAAAAAGAAAACTCATGACTATTTAATGAAGTCTTTAAATGATCGCCAAGGTCAAGCCATTATGGCAGCGATCTGCAGTGCAAGTTTAAGCAGCATAAAAGACCCTGAAAGCCTTTCGTTTAACGACACCATCGGAGCTTCAAGATGCGGCCCTCACGCCGTTTTGATTACAGGGGCAAAAATGGATGGAGGGTCATGCAAGGTTTTAATAGAAGATAATTACCCAGGGGTTTGCGACCAGGAAAAAATGCCATGGGTAGAGTGTGAAAAAGATTTAAATGGTAAAGAAACTGGAAGATACTGGATAAAAACAAAGCGACTTGCATCTATGCTACTTAGCGTGTCAAAAATTGAAAAAATTAAAGAAAACAAATGAGAAAAAAACCCATCACAGCATTTATTATTTTTTTACTAATCGTGGCATGGCTTTTATTCCCGGAGGAATATGAGAAAAACGCCTCACCAAATCAAGGCCCTCTAAAAGAGATTCAATTCGTAAGACAAGCGAATCTTACTAAAGATAAAGTAAAAAGAAATACAGAAACTATAAAATATGATAAAAAAACTGAAAACATCAAAAAACTATTCGAAAAAAAACATTTAATTGAGATAAAAAAGTGTTTACCCACCTACTCATCTACCGCTCCCAAAGAATTAAAAGAAATGGTACTCCCGGCCAATGCCAATATACTCTTTTCACGGAAAAATATTCATTATAAAAATAATTCAGGTGCTATTTTTCAAGTAAGATCCGAGGGAAGTCCTAACAATCTCGAGAGTTTCTTTTTTAAAGTTGAAAATGAACTCCCAATAAAAATTTCTAAAAATGAATTTAGTAATGAGATAAGAGATGCCGAAATAATTTACAAAGAAAGTATTCAGAAATCTAAAAAAGCAGAAATAGTAATAGTGAATAATCAACTTATAAAAATTGAAAATAATACACCAAGGGATTCGCTATCATGTGACTTTAATGAAGGCGAATGGGAATGTTTTTGCTTTAAAGAAAATTAATTATTTAGCCGCTTTTTCAAGTCTATTCAAAATACCAACGTATCTATCATCGTTTGTATACTTTTCATCAACGAGTACAATTATTTTAGAAAAAATTTCTTTTTCCGCTTTTCTAAAATTAGCGTATAAATTTCTTGCTACAAGATACGGATCCTCTTCCATTAACCAAACAAATTCTCCACTTTGGGCTTTATAAGTAAGGTCATTCTTAACAACAACAGGAATCTTTGGTTTGTAGTGCTCTTTTAATTGCCCCGGAGCGACAGGGCTTGAGAAAAACTCAACGCTTAAATTTTTTAGATTTAAATGATTGAGTGATTTTTTTATCTCCTCAGGTGTAATTGTGCCCGGGCGATAAATCTTTATTGTCTCACCAACGACATCTATAATTGTGGATTCTATCCCGACCTGACACTCTCCCCCATCTAAAACAAATACATCCTCACCTAGTTCTTCTTTTACATGAGTTGCAGCAACGGGAGACACTCTTTTAAACTTATTTGCGCTGGGTGCGGCAAGTGGAAGGTTTGATTTTTTTATAAGCTCTAGAGTAATTTCATTATTTGGACATCTAAGCCCTACCGTTGAATGAGCCGCAGTGATAAGATCCGAAACCTTTTCATTTTTTGGAGCAATAATTGTCATAGGCCCTGGCCAGAAGGCTTGTGCCAAAGTCTCCCTTATCTCACACCAATCGGAGGCCAAGGACTTCGCCATCTCAATATCACTGACATGAACAATCAAGGGATTAAAAAAAGGACGCTCTTTTGTGTGAAAGATTTTATTTAAGCCAGATTCAGAGTAAATAGAAGCTCCAAGCCCATAAACGGTCTCCGTTGGAATCCCAACAACCTCTCCTGACCTTAACAGTCCTATCGCCTTATATATTTCATTCATAGGCGCAATCTAGCAGAACATAAAAAAAAACTAAAGTTTAATTCACCTCATTAAAGTCTCTTGTAATTAATTCTTATTTTAAGGCCACGGCTGCACACAAATCTGACCTGCGGATAGCCTTTGATCATTTTTGCTTAGTGAACCACCGCCTTATCTAACCGACTGAAATTATTCAAATAACTAGACTTATAAATTTTAAAAGATCTTCCGAAAACTTTTAAGGGGAAGAGAAATGAAAAAGCACTTATTGAATATTATGTTACTATCAAATATTTCTACATATGCGGCAGATATAGTTCATTGCCCAGTCAAAAATGGCCATCTTAACAGCGAATCAAAAGAGTCAAGAGAACTAAAACAAAAAATTTGCACGAATCCTTATGGGGAAGTTTGCTACAACAAAGACTTCACTAAATCATATCGATTGAGGGTTAAATCGACATTTCAAAAGTTCAGAGACCAAGCAATGAATACTGTTTACACAAAAAATAAGGAATATTTCTTAAGCAGAGGCATGAAATCACTAACAAGTAAGAATTATCAAAAAACAGATAAAGGTTACAAAGAAACGATTAACGAATTTATAAAAAATGTTGATAAAGCAATGGAGTCACGGTCTAGGCAAATCAATTCTGCATTTAAGGCCCTTCGAAAAATGACTCAGAGTTTGGTCCGACAACAATTTGAAGGTGTTATGACCGACGAGCAAATTAATAAACAAGTCAACATGTTAGAAAAAATTATTCCTCTATACTCTTCCTCTGAGAAAACAATTTTAGCTCAAGTAAAACCCTATATCCCAAACATTTCAGCTACTGCTATAAAAAGCTTTTCAGAAAAGTATAAAAGTAAATGTTTTAGACCTGCCTATCAAGGAACAAGAAAAACTACACATTTAAACCACTTCGAGCCTGTATATAACTCTGTCTTTTTACAGGGCAAAATTAATTCTGTTCCATTTCGCTTCATCATTCTATGCCCAAGCGAAGTTTTGGGAAGTGCTGATAATGGAAGAACTGCGAAGTCAATTTATGAGTCCATCGCTCAAACAACAGGTCATGAATTTGGGCATGCTATTGAGATAAATATAGAGAACAAATCCGTTTTTGATAAACTAAATCAATGCTTAAAAAATCAAACGGATAAATCTACACTAATGAGTCATAATGACGAACACTACGCCGAAGAGAACCTTGCAGATTATTGGAGTAAAAGATTAATAGAAAAAATCCTAAGGAAAAATAAAAACTCCTCTGCTAAAAGAAAGCTACAATTTTTAAGAAAAACATTTGCAGTCCTATGTACTGCTCATAATGGAGACGATGGACATCACTCTCCTACTAAGTTAAGAATTAATCATATTCTAAAATCCTCCAAAACATTTGTTAACTCATTTAATTGTTCTGTCCATGCTCCATTAATGTTCTCAATGAATAGATCAAATCGAGTTTACGATTGCGGGATTAAAGGAAAAGAAAGAATTATTGAATCCGTTGAAAGAGTCTCAACCGTAGACTAGAAAATAAAGGAGAGACAAGATCTCTCCTTTACTAATTAGTAAGTCTAATCGCAGTAACTGAGGGGAACCTGTCCTCCTGCAACAGCCGCATCCAAAGTAGCTTTCGACCCACCGACAGCCTCTAACTGAGCGAAGCAAATCGCCGGTGTAAAAATATAAGGACATGTACCATGACCCCCAGTGCTAGAGGTAACTGAGCTTATATTTGAACTACTAACTCCGTAGGCTGCTTCTAGGCCAGTATAAGCAGCAACTGCGGCAGTTGTACCATCGGGATAAATCGTGTCGTCGTCTGAGCAATGATAAAAAATTGTTGTCACTCGAGGGAAGTACTGATTTGGAGCAGTCTCTAGGTATGACTGCATTAAAAGGTCATTAGTTAGTAAGCTCGATGAAAAAGAGTCAGTCAATGAGGTTGCGGCTAAACCAAAACTCGCTCCACTGTCTCCTGCTAAATTTGAAAAACCAAGATAAACGGCTCCAAGTTGCGTGCCCATACTTGAGACGACGCTTGAACTTAATAATCCGTTAATTGTGGATATACTTAGACCTGCATAAACCGCTTCTGTTTCGGTGGAAGATTTTTGTCCGTTAAAAAGTGTTTCCTCATCATAACTATCTGTTTGGTTAAATACTGCACTTAAATCATACTCAGAGGCTACAGCAGAATAATTGTAATAATAACTTGTCGCTAAGAAACCAAAAAGCGTAGGTGAAATAGTTGTGTCGGCAAGAGAAGTCGTCAATAAGGCACCTAGACCAACTGTGGAATATGGGCCAGCACTTGGCGCGCTGGCGGTAACTGTGTATGTGGAGCTATGATTAGTTTCTAACTCTTTTTGAAGAGCGAGTGTCGCATAACCACCTTCAGAATAGCCTTTTAAATAAAGTCTGCCTGGAGTAATTCCCATGGTTGATAAAACACTTTTAGCAGCATTCATCATATTAACCCCGTCGCTCGCATAACTTGAACCTATAATGTATGGATGGATTCTTGTCGATGGATCGGAGCTATAACTTTCACCGAAGCCGATATAATCTGGAACAAGAGTGATAAACCCAAGGCTTGCCTCCAGTAAACCTTCACGCAGATTGTTCGTGGGTGCACTCGCATTATCAACAATAGTTCCATGACTTAAAACGACCCATGGAGCTGAATTATTGGCATCATCCTCGACAGAATAAGGAACAATCAATAAGCCTGAAGCGTTGAATGTGTCGCTTCCTTTGTTAGCATCGTTAGAAACGTAAGTTAATTTGTAAATATGAGCCCCGTATAAAGCGACCCCTGCCAAGGTACTACTTGTGTTCGTTAGGCTTGAGTCAATGTATTCTTTATTTAAAGAGGCAACTATTTGGATAGAGACCGGCTCCCCTGCTGCAGAGCCCGAAAAGGTTTGGTCCTGAATTAATGCCACCCCGGCATCCTGACCGCCACCATCAGAGCAAGCCTGTATAAACAAAATTAATAAAATGACTAAGTACTTCATACGTTCAACCTTTTTATTGTTTAGTAAACATTATAACATTAGTTGACAATTTTGCTTTGCCTATATGTGAGGAAGACTTAGATTTTTATTTAAATTAAACACTGGTTATTTGTTTTTTAAATAAAGAATATTTTATTTTTTCCAAATAGATACTTTTCCTAGAATAATATCTTTGACCATAATCCAATCACAAATAAACGAATAAAATGGATACTTAAATGAAGCTGGTTTATTTTTTTCAAAAAAGAAATGCCCTGCCCAAGCAGGTCCGTAACCAAAAAGGAAAGCGATGGGGATTAAATAAAATTTTTTCATCAACAAAAATAACAAAAAAAGGATCAATGCTCCCATTGTTCCAAAAAAATGAAGTCGGCGATTAGTCACATTTTTATGCTCACTAAGGTAAAATTGATAAAACTCTTCAAGTTTCATACTTAAACTCCAATTTCTAATATTTTATAACATGAGCCCATCAAATTTTAGGATAATTTAAAATTGAAACTGAGTTTTAATTTAAAGGATTTGAATTGAAGAAAGTTTTAGTTTTATTTTTGTTTCTATCGTTTAATGCATTCGCACTATACGCACCAGGTAATTTAAAGTTCTCTGACTCCAGAGGAAGTAAAGAACTCGTTTTTGTTGATTTCTCTGAAGCAACCTCAAAAATTATTTATGACGTAATTAATAAAAAAACTACAGCAGAGACAACCATTACATTATATCAACCCGTACAGGGCAACATCATATTTGATCTTGTTGAACAACCAGAGTCAATTACGATCAATGGAGAACTAACATCTTCTACGTCACACACAATCGCTCAGTCTGGATCTCAAGTACGCTATATCAATAAAGTGACAGAAGCCGGAACGCATACATTAAAAATTGTAAATAATATTGAAAGACTGATCTCCTATGACTCTTATACAAAAACTGTAAGAAGTGCTTTTTGGATGAGTGACTTAAGTGATCGAAGGTTTCTTGAGGCTTATCTTCCCTCAAACCTTGAGTATGATCAGTATCAAAATAATTTTAAAGTAGAGATCATTGGTTCTGAAAAAAAACATATCATTAGAACGAATGGTGAGGTTACGGAAGAAGAACAAAATAAATTCCTCATTAAATACCCGGAGCATTACACATCATCGTCTATTTATTTTCACTTAATGGAAGAGGGTGCTTTCTCTGAAGAAAATAATATTTACAAAAGTATTGATGGACGTGAAATTCCCGTCACTATTTATTCAAGCTGGGATACAAGTCGTTTTATGATTTCTTCTCTTCGGATTTTAGCTGAGCTTGAAAAAGATTATGGGCCGTGGCCTCATGACTTTCTCATTGTCTATGGAGCTGGTAGTGGTGGTATGGAGTATGCCGGTGCAACAAGAACTAGTATGAGGGCCCTTGGACATGAGCTGCACCATGGATACTTTGCCAGGTCCATGATGCCAAGCCGTGGTAACAATGGTTGGATTGACGAAGCTCTCGCAAGCTGGAGAGACAATGGATATGATTCAAGAGCAATTGGTTCATTATCACCTTCTAAGATGGGCGCCCACTCAGAATATAGAAGAACAACTGACCGTGCTGCTTATTCAAAAGGCGCGAGATTTATGGCCTACTTAAATTATGATTTAAAAGACAAAGGTGGCCTTCGCCCATTTTTAAAAGCGTATTTTGCCAAATACAATCAGCAATCATTTATCACTCAAAATTTTAAAGACGAGCTTGAGGCTTGGGCAGATAAAAATTATGACTATCTATTTAACCCATATATTTATGGACGGGGTTACAAAACAATAAGTCATGAACACGCAGAAAACCCAATGCATCCAAAAGTTAGTCACGAAGATCAATTAAAATTACTTTAAGAAATTTCTCGCAGATCCTAAATCATTAGGATCTGCGCTTTAATAATAAAATCGCCGGTAAAACAATAAAGTCAGCGATTAAAGCTATTATTAAGATCCCCGCGACACTCACTCCAAATTTCACATTAGGCACGTAATTTCCAAAAATAAAGGCGCCAAAGCCGGCACAAATTAAAAGGGTCGTCATAAAAAGAGCCGGAAATGTAGTTGTAATTAACTTTTTCACCGTATCAAGAATGCTCAAGCTCATTTCTCTATATTTTTTGTATTCGAATAAGAAGTGAATCGAGTCATCAACTGAGATCCCTAAACAAACAGACGCCACAAGCACTGTTCCCATATCAATGTCATAACCAGAAAAATAAAACAGTCCTCCACCCAAAAGAAGAGGGAATAAGTTTGGAATTAGGGCAAGAAAACCAAGTCCAAAAGATCGAAGAGATACAATCAGGATAATCGTTATTCCGATAAACGCTAAAGTAAAACTTTCAAAAAATGTTTGAACTATATAAGGTGTAAGATCATGAAACAAGGGAGTCTTTCCCGTAATTAAAAGGAGAAGATCCCTGTTTTTAGCTTCAGTCTCAATATATTTAAAGAGTTCATTTGAGGTTTTAGAGTCAGTGACGTTACTTTGAAGGGTGACTCTTATCTTTCTATTATCAAGCGAGAGTAAATTGTTAATATCTTTTCCTTGAGGAAGCCCCATTTGATAAAGAAGGATCTCTTCTCCAACCTGTTCTTTTGTTTTTGGAAGAAAATAAAATTCATCAGAGTTATTGTTAAGCGCTTTGTTAATAGATTTTAAGATGTAGTTAAGAGAGACACTTTTTGTAAT
>MDTG01031420.1_pt1 | contig 13571 bp, 19 predicted proteins | sample 811421 | NCBI WGS metagenome assembly MDTG01 (sample SAMN05326645, study PRJNA326480) | marine metagenome | isolation source: seawater | place: Pacific Ocean: South East | collected 2011 | reverse complement strand
TCTAGTAAATCTACTAACCCATCTAGTTTAATTTGTCTATAATTTACTTTGTGACCATTATCTGCTAGATAATCAATTAACGATTGAGCTCTTTCTAGCTCTACTCTGTGTTTTTGACCGTAGTCAAAAGAGATACCTGTTACAGTATCATACTCATTGATAGCTCTTAACAATAGGGTGCTACTATCCATTCCACCACTTAACGAAACTACTACGTGTTTTGCCATAATTTAAAATTTAATTTTTTGCCAGGTATTTTGCGTATAGGCTAACGCTTGTTTAAATTTACATTTTATATATAATCGAACATACGAAAATATAGTGGATATTCCTACTCCTCCTAAAAGAAGTGTCCAAATATTTGGATGAAAGTGCTCTCCACAAAGCCCCAATGCGTGTTTTATTACTTCTGCCATATCTTTATTCTTCTATTAATTCAGGCCAATCATAATCATCAATAACTTTATCATGAGATAATTCAAATTCTACTTCATCCATAATCTCATCTTGAAGTTCTTCGTCTTCTGATTTCCAATTTTTAATTTGTTCTTCTGTTAGGGGATCTGTTTCTTCCCATCTAACTGTGGTATAAATTACTTTTCGTCTTAATTTAGCCATAGTGTTTAATTTTCTCTATATTATTTATTTCTCTAAAAACTGTTGTATTATGAACTATATTTAGATAATCAACATCTTTAAAGTCAATATCAAAATAATCATTCATATTTGCTTTTGGTTTATTATTTAAACCATGCTCTTTATATAAATTATCTTCTAACCCAGCCATTACTGGATTTGAAGTATCTATTGTTTCTATTCTAGGATTATTATCATACCAACCAAATTCTTGTGGTATTGCACATCCTAATAAATGAAACTTAATATCTTTTAATTGATCTAATTTAAGTAAACCCTGTACAAATCGTACTCTACCTAATGCTTTTCCCATATCTACATTACTGTGTGGGAAGAAATCATTATACCAAGTAGCACCATATGATACACATAATTTTTTATATCCTAACCCATGTAATAGGTTGGCACATAAATATGCTTGGTTTTTATTTTCTCCCTGAATTACTGCAGTTATTTTTGTATTTTTATGGTATTTAAATTGTCTCCAATATTTAGCTTGAGCTGCTGTTTGAGCACAATTCATCCAAACATCTGGAACTATAAATTCATTTGGTTGTAATTCTGTTACCCAGTGACGTAATCTATCATAATCATATGCTTCACCTAATTCATGAAGTGAATTATCCATTATAACATACCTGCCTTTATCTCTAGCATCAATAAAATATTGGAGATATTCTTCATCCTGATCTAATAGATGAGGTAAACAATAATCATAATCATTAAATTCTATTGATGATGTTAATAAACAACGAGGTACTTCATGACTTACTTTCATATACTTAATTTTTTAGGTCGTCCTCTACGCTTTAATGGATAAGGCATATGAACTATTTTATACTTTTCTTCGATAATATAATAAAGATCTATCAGGGTACCACTACATTTTAACATTTCTTCTTCAACTTGTTCTCTATTGCATTTAAAATATTTGGTAAATTCAACTGTTAGGGAACGTAATCTTTCATTTTCATCTTTTTCAAAATCCTCAATCAAACGTTTTCTTCGAGCCCTAATAACTGATGTTTTTTCTAAATATTTTTGGTAATCAATACCACATTCTTCTAAAATATCATTTAATTGGTATTCAACTTGATATTGTTGTGCTTTATAACATGAATAGTCAAAGTCACCATTTAATATTCTATCACGAAGTGGTTTACGATTATCAAGTGGTTTGTTCTTTGGTTGATAACTTCTCCACCATCTAAATTGATTGTAATTTATTTTTTGATAATTAGAGAGTTCTTTCTCTACCTGTTTCCTAGTTAATGGTATCTTAAACATATATTAATAAAAAATCCACATTGAAACATAAAACAAGAAACTTACGGTTCCAAGGAATAACATACTCATTATAAACTCTACTGGATCGTCTTTAATTGACTGAATGAATTGCTTGAATTCTGACATAACTTTTATTTATTTTATTATTATACCCTAAATATACGATGACTTCCTCGGGTATCCTAGTTTTTTCGTGGAAGTCTAATAAGTTTTTGTTTCATCATCTTCCAAATCAGAAACTATACCTTTTAATTTTTTTACTTCTTGTAAAGCTTTATCTACCCTATTTGAACTTTTAGTTATTCCACTATTAAGAATTTATTCTTCTAACTCAGCTATTCTTTTTTTTGCTTCTCCTATCTCTGAATCATCAACAATTCCATCTTTATTTAGATCTAATTCATCAAAATAATGTTCTCCATCATTACCATTTTGACCAATAATATCCATTCTTTTTTCCTCGTCGTCACCATAGTTTTTGATATTGATTTTATCATCCCAATGCTTACCATGGTTTTTAATATACTGTTCTCTTTCTTCTTCAAAAGATAAAGGTTTAACTTCAACATCTTCTCCATATAGATTTTCTCTATATTTTCTTTTAGGATATGCTTTATCAAAAGCAAAGTTAGCAGCTACAACTAATGAAATAGCTAAAGGATCAAATACAAAAATTATAATAAGTAATAGTATATTTATGATTTTATCCATAGGAGTACCCGTCAAACCCGATAAATACTGCAGTGGTCCTAGTTCCCCAGCAACTTCGTTGTTACTTTCTAGTTCCAGCACTTGTAACTGGAATTTCTGAAGTGAATCAGCTGCTATTTCTCTCTTTCCTTGCGCCAACTTACGATTCTCCTCCTCAATATTAATACGATTCTGCGCCATTCTAAGCTCAGTTGTGGAGATTGTTGTTCTAACGCCTCCAGATACCGTGGTGTCTCGTACTTGGATGGACGAAGCTTTTGCATTAGATAAAGTACTAATATTACTAGATATTCTTTTAATTTCTTCATCGTATCTATTTACATCTGCTTGATAAAATTCTACTTTTTGTTGTATAAAACCCTTTTGATTTTCTGCTATAGTTAATTTACTATAAGTATCTTGATAAGCTGCACTTAAAAACCCATAAATACCCATACTAGTAATTAATACTAATACTATAGTTGCTATTGATAAATAAGTTCTTAATGCTTTATTAATTGAGTCCCAATATTGGTATAATAAAGATGCTGTTACTAATTTAGCAAATTCTAATGAACCTGCCATTATAATAACTTGAAATTGGGCTCCAGCAAATAATTTGCTTAATCCATAAACTGAGTAGAATGCTGCCGATGCACTTACTGACAAAGCAGAGAATGCAATTAGAAACGGAAACATTCCCTTTTTAATTTCTTTAAACATAATTTTAGTTTTTACACTGTGTCGTAATCAATATACGAAATTTCTACCTCGTCTCCACGCTCAACTGCTTCTGCTATTGATGGATAGATTCTTTTATAGGCATCTACTGAAGCTCCTATAAATCCGCTTTTTGATTTTGTAACATTTTGTTGTTGAGTGTCTCCAACTAATAAACATCCAGAAGTATGTTCATCTGTATTTCCAGTATGGATTAAAATATACTCAAATCCTGGTACATCTCTTACCCATAACATTCCTTTATGCATAGCACCATATTTTGTAGCATATTTACTATGAAATCCACCTACTTTTCTCAGTGTGATTTTATATGTTCCTTCTGGGATTCTTGTTTCATGTTTTACTTTATCTTCTCTGTATTCATCTTCTAAAGTATAGCATAAAAATTTTCTTTCATCTGTTACATCAAATAATAATCCATTTGTGCTATCTTTTTGTGAACTTACTCTTAATACTTCTAGTTTCATAATTTATAATTTTACTACGCTAAAAATAGCGTACGTTATTAAAGCAAATAGTACACCATTCATTACACCTTCATGGTGTTCTTGTTCTGTTTTTGGTGTACAACATTCGTCAGCTGGAACTTTACTAGCCCCACACCCACTTAGTAATATTAAACTTAACGCCGCTGTTATCATTTTCTTTCTCATAGTTATAGTTTTAAATAAAAATTCCCGCACCTTGCGGTACGGGAATAAATATTAAACACCTCCTTATTTTTTAACTATGTGATACAATACAAAAGCACCTACTAAACCTAGTAAACCTTCTGCGTTAAGTCCGCCTAAAATTGCCATGATATTATCTACCACGGATATATTAGGCCAAAAAGGGATTCCTGCTCCACTGAATAGTACTTCTAGTACTACCCCTAAAGCAATTAAAGACACACCTATGTGAGTCAGTTTGTCAGCCCAAGAGCCGACCTTGTTTAGAATTTCCATAAAATTGGGTTTTAAGTTAAACAAATGTAACTAGCAACTAATTGTCTTCGTCTTTTTTCTTTCCGAAGATTTTGCCTACCTCAGCGATTCCGAATGAACCGAGTGTTATGATTACAAAGGAGTTGTATATGTAATCTTGAATCTGTAATTCTTTACCGTAAACACCTGTTACAATGTCTACTACTGCAAAGATAACCATTACCATGAAGGACATAAAGCCCACCACGTTTTTTTCATTAATGTTGTTGTCGTCTTTAAACAAATCTTTAAATGCCATACTTCTAGTTTTTAAAAATTAGTGAAAACTATTAGCGGAACCTTATTGTTGTGATTATAAATATTAAAATCTATTGGAATTTTTAGCTTCTTCAATAGCTTCTTCAACATCTTCTTTAGATGATGGGAATAGTAGATCTAATCCTGCTTTAAATTTGGATTGTATTCCATCTTGAGTTACAATAAACATAGTAGGAGCCATTCTAACTCTATATTTTTTCTTTGCTAATGGGGCTTTAGAGATATCTACTCTATAATATTCAACATCTGGTCTATTTGCTAATTCTTCCCAGTGTGGATAACAATTTACTTCATTAAATTTAGCCCAATATTCTACTACTATGATTTTATTATCATCATCTCCAAAGGCTGAATTTCCGTTTATTGTTGTTTCATAATTTGAATCGTCTAACCAATATTCTGGTGGGACTTCCTGTTGTGCTGATAGTGTTAAGGGTATAAAATATAGTAATAATAGTAAGTTTTTCATGTTTATCTATTTTTAGACAACTCATAAAGACGTTCTTCCAACTTCTCCATCTTTTCCAGTATCATTTCAACGTCTTCTTGGGTATCCATTATTGTCTGTCGAACTAACTCATCCTTTAAGTCATATTCAACTCTTTCAATAACCGGTTCGGGTTGTGTGGCAGCATAAGCTATGTCTGCCTTTAAGGTAAAATACATACCTGCTAAGGAAACAGTAAAAGCTACTATCATTCCTATTGTTTTTAAATCTAAAGTTACCTTAGTATCTTCTCCTATTTGCTTTGCCATTATTTAAATGTATAGTTTAATCCAAATGTAGTTTGATATAATTTACTATCCCACATTTTAGAATATTCTCCTTCTATGAATATTCCTAAATTTTTTCCAATCTTTGTTCCTAAATTAACACCAAAAGAATAATCGTGCCATTGTTCACCTTTTAAATTATTATTGTGACCACCAAGTCCCCAACTATTTCTATGTAAGTAGCTAAAATCTTCCTCTCCTCTAATATATCTGTGATATGGTAAAATGTAATTAGCATAGCCATGTAACCAAAAATCTTTTTTGTAGTGGTAAAAATCTAAACCTACTATTGGAGCTAAATCTAACCATGGATCTAATAAATCCCAAGCTTCACCATTAAACCTATTCATTAACATAGGCATTACAGTTTCTCTAAAATCTAAATCTGAGTGTGCTACTTGGTTTCCATCTTCATCTACCCAACACCAATCTTGCATTGTTGTTTCTTCTCCTGTAATTGGGTCTATGCTTGTTTGTGTATAGAAAATATCATTATAACCGTAATTTCTTCCTAATTCATACCATTGGTTTACTGGGTTTCCAAATTCATCAATTTCATTTAACCATATTTCTACTGGATTGTAACCGTAAGCTCTTTCATGTCCTCTTAATATGGCCCCAGCTGAAAAACTAAACTTTTTTCCTATTGGTAATCTACCTCTTACTTCTGCTGAATTGTATTTAAGATTAATTTTACCTACTTCTCTAGCTTGAAGTTTTACAATATGATATTTACCTGTGTGTTTTAGAAAATAATTGTAATTAGTAAAATTTTCACCTCTCCATCTTTCTTTTTCATAATGGAATTGATATTCTAATCCTTGTACTGCTGATGTTGGGGCAGTAAATGCTAGTTGTTGTTCTGTCCCATCATAAAAATTCTTTGGTTTTCTTTCGTAATCAAATCTGGCTAATTTTCTTATACCAAATCCATATCTGTAATCAAAAGGGTATTTTGGAGTATTATCAACCACATCAGGAATTGAATATAAACTTCCATCTGGGTTTGTTCTTAAAAAATAGGTAGGCTCTGCAGCCTCTATTGAGTTTGAAATATCACCCGCTCCATAAACAGTACCATATTTTAAAAAATCTTTATAGACTTCTTTTAAAAATTGGGCATGTGAAACAGTTGGTGATAGGAGAATAAACGAAACAATTAATATTAATATCCTCATATTATTATCGTTTTATGTTTGTCAATAAATATATGAAAATTTAGTTATATTCGAGGAAAATTAAAACTTTATTCGCTCAATTGCCTTTTTTACTGCAGATGAAAATGTTGTTTTATTAAATGATAATTTATCATTATTTAAATCAATAAGTGTTGATTCTACTGTAGATTTAGCTTTACCAACTACTTCAATTTCTTTGCCATCTATATAAAGTAGTAATGTAACTATTGTTTTTTTACTTACTTTAGTCCATGGACCAAGTTCAATTCCTGTTTGAGGAGCTTCAATAGATTGTACTACTACTTTTACAGGTTTTCCATCCATACATAATTCATATTTATCTGATATTACATCTTCCATTATTTGTTTTATACCAAATATTATACGGTTTTTACTAATTTCTTCCATTTCAATTTGTGTGCTTACTTCAGTTACAGTATAACATTCCTGTGAGAATGAAAGTATAGGTAAGAGCATTAATGTTATAATTATTTTTTTCATATTAAAATCTTATTTTACCACCAGTTAATACCTGGAAATTTAAGGCATTTCCTTGTGAATGCCAAACCCCAGTAAAACTGATATTATATTTAAATGTTTTTGTTATTTTTATATCCCATGAACTAAAAGGTACTATTAACATACCTGGATCCCACCATTTACCTTCATAATATTGTGTAAACGGAGAATAAACACCTAATAATAAAGTTGATGTAGTTACTTTGTCACTTATTTTAAAATTTCTGTGTAATCCAGCAACTGCTGATATGTTTTGTAATTCTCGTTTACCTAATTTCCCTATTGTAAGATTGATACCAGCCATACCAGTATACTTATTTTTATAAAATTTAAAGGATTCTAAAACTGTAGTTGTATTTAAATGATTATATTTCCAATCTGTCATTGTAGTATTTGCTCCTACTAAATTAAATGTTCTGTTTGGATTAATCCATGATTTATAAAGTGTTAAACTAAAATCATTAGTAACAGATGTATATGTAAATAAAGCTCCTTTAATTCTAGTTTGTTCTGTATTAGCATGAGTTATTGAACTGACTACTTTTACTTGACGTCCATTTGAATTATCTTGATTGTCAATAACTACAATATCACCTGATGCAATTAATGAACCTGCATTTTTATTAGCTTCTGCACTTCCTCCATCTGCTGCATTTGAAAGAGAATTAGCTAGTGAAACAGCAACCGCACCTTCAGCTTCTTCTTCTTCATTACCTGATTCTTCTTCATCTTCACCTGCTGAATTATCTATTGCTTCTGCTACTGGGGCTGCTGCTGATGAAGTTGCTTGAGGTAACATATCTCCTCCTAGTACAGACATTATACTTGTAACAACTGTAATTGTATTTTGAACTGCTACTGAATTAGTAGTATTTAATAGTACTTGAGTTACACTTTCACAAGGACTTGATGAATTAGCTTGAGTAACTAAATCTAACCAAGAATCAAAAGCTCCATTTGTAAAATCATCTTGAGAAAATGTTTGGACATTTCCAAAATAATTTAAGGCAACAGCATTATTACCACCTATTTGGATTGTTTGTTGGGTTAAAGTACAAGGGTCTGTAAATGTATAAGACCACTGGCCATAACTTACCAATGGTAAGAAAAATAAAATTAATAATATTTTATTCTTTAAATATCCCACGTTTTATCATCCTTTTTACGATACGGGCAGTTCCAGATTCTAAAGCTTTTTTAGTGGCAATTCCAATAGTAGACTTATTAAATTTAACTTCATTGTCTTCTCCAATTTGAGATCGTTTAATTGTAACTGCTTCACCACTACCACTTCCTGTAAAAATAGTTCCAGTTTCAGCATTAACAAATCTAACTTGCATACCAATAATTGTTTTTAATACAGTTTTAACTCCATTAACTGTAACTTCTTCTTCTTCTGATACTGAGTAGTCATAGATTTCTACATATACAAAATATTCTGCTAATACAACATTACCTACAACTTTAATATCATTTAATGATATACCCTTTGCAGCTGCTTTATGTTGTTTAACCATTCTTTGTTTAATATCTTCTTTATCTTCTGTAAATAAAAATCTATCAGTCCATTCTAGATAAGATAAAGTAATATTACTAACACCTAATCCTACTCTATTTTCTCTTAATTCAGGATAAAATTCATATAATTCGGGTGTGAAGCCAATATTTAAGACTTGAATTGGTAATTGATAATCTAACATATAATCAGATACTTCATCTATATCTGCATCTTGCTCAAATTTACCTTTATAATTCTCTGTTTCAGTTTTACCTAATTGAGCATTAGCTGTAAAACTTAAGAGTAACGATATTATTAAAAAAATTCTTACCATGATATTTCTTCTTCTTTTTCTTCTTTCTTAGGAGGTATTACTATTGTTTTAGAAATTACAATAGTATCTTTTGAAGCTGCTGGTGGGTTAATTCTTTGTTCCATTACAGGTTGTTCTACAACATCTTCTTTAGGTTCAAATATCGATTGCATATTAGCAATTAATAACCCAAAACCTGCTGTTATAACTAATCCTATACCTGTTACTACTTGGTTTTTAATTTCCGAAAAAAATCCTTTATTTTCACTCATTTTTTAATTATTTTAAATGTTTTAATAAATCTACCATTACTTACTTGTAATAAATAAATTGCAGATGCTAAATCTGATAAATCCATTTGGAATGAAACATAACCACTAAAAAATTTCCTTGTGGTTGATTTCATTAATGTTCCGTTATACGTAATTACTCTAATTGTATAAAAACCATTATCAGGTACTGTTAATTCAAATGTTAATGGACCTTTTACTGGGACAGGATACACTATACCATAAATACCATCTGCTGGTTGTGTATCAAATGGAAGAGACATTTTATTAACATATCCATCTGTATTATCAACATCAATATCCCATCCTAAATCTGTACCTGCTGTTTTTCTTCCTATGGTAATTGGTATTTCAGTCCAAGTTTGATCAATAACCTTAAATCTTACTGTAAATAACTCAGTTGTATTGCTTATAGTAAAATCACCAAAAGAAGCATCATAACCTCCCCATCTTACTGTTTCACCTTCCCAATCTTGTGTATATGTAAGCCATTCTTGTGCTTTAGCTGTTACAGTAATTTCCTCAAATTCTAAGTATTGAGGATCAAAATTTAAATCAAATTCTAAACTTCCAACTGTTTCTCCTGATGTTTCAATCTCTACAGGTAAATTAATATATTCACTAACAGGAACCTCAATCTCAGGTACGTTAAATACGACCTGAGAATGAGCTGTTGTTATGGTTAGTAAAAATATTAATAGTTGTTTCATTTATTAATTTAACCCTGTTCCATTTGCATCACCTAATATTAATATGTAGAAATTACCTGTTGTAGTTCCATTTATATTTGGTGATAAGAATTCTGCTAGACCTGGTATTGAACTAGACTGATCTGAAGTTGCATTGCTAATAGTATTGTATTGTGCTTCAGTGAAGAATAATACATCTGGATTATTAGCGTAACTTGTAGCATTAGTTGCTAATCTAGCAAACAATAAATAAGAATCTGATACTGTAACTCCATTTGCTTGATTTGGGTTAGCAGTATAAAATTGTATACCTGATGTTGCTTGTGCTCCTGCTGCTATTTGAGCAATCATATTAGCATCTGCTGTTGATAATGCTGTACTTGCATCTAATCCACTCGCAATTTTAAGTCTAATTTGCCAGTAAGCTTGATCTAGATTTGCTGAGAATGTTGCTGTTCCATTTGCAGCAGTTGTTGATGTTGAAACATTTGTCCAAGTATTCCCATCAGATGATTTTTGTAAAATTACAGGAATAGATTCAGCTGGATTAGAAGGACTATTTAGAATAGTAGCTACATAATCAAATGCTGGTTCTGTAAAATTACCACCATTATCAGAAGTACCTAAGACAGCATCAGTACCATCAGCTTTTGCATAATAAGCAGTTAAGTTATTAGTAAAATCAATGTCAGCAACTGCACCATTAGTGTAACCAGATTTAAATGGTAATGAGACATCAAACATATTACCTGCAGTAATATCAAAATTAGTAGTAGCACCAGTATAAGCCCATACAACTTTTACTATACCATTTGCTACACTTGTAGATAAATAAGCATCAGTACCTGAGGTATTGTTATAAGTTACAGTTGGAGGATCAAATACTGTTGTATCATAGTTAAAAGAGAACTGAATACCCTTTACCGCTGTACCAGAAGTATTGTCATAATAAAGATCAACTACAGTTGGATTTGAAGAATTGGTAGATTCTAAAGCATAACTTGAATCAAGAATCACATAAGGCTTAGTGGCATCAGGTGATGTCGTTTGTGCATTAATTGTAGTTGTTAGCATTAACCCTGCTAACAAGAAGAGTAGTTTTTTCATCGTAATGTATGTTTTTTTATTATAAATATGTAGAACTAGTTCTTATGTCCAGCCCTTATTACATAAAAAGTAGTTGTATTTCCATTAGCTAGATCAAAGAGAGACCATGCTCCATAACCGGAAAATTGGGTTTTATCATCTGAGTCTACTGAAACTGCATTCCATACATAAGGTTGTTGCCAGTAGTTTGTGGTCCATAAAGTTGGTGCACTATTTGGAAAGTTTGCAAATAATGAATTACCATGTCTTTTTTGATGCATTACATAAATGTCCGTAACTGAAAAATCTCCTGTATTATTTACGTCCATTCTCCAAAAATCTTTTGAACTAACTGGCCCTGTTAATATTCTATTTTGAAACCAATTAATATCTGAAACTGTTAAAATATCAGGTTCTACAAAAATGTCTATTGTAAAATCATAATCATTATAATCTAATGTAGTATTAAATGAATAATATCCATTTGAATCTGTTGTTGTAGTTACCGCAGTTGTATATGAAAAACCAACTTGATTTTTATTTTGGGTTTTTAAATAAACTATTTGATTTGCAAGACCTTGTCCTTCTGCACCTTTAATATACCCATCTGCTGTTATATATTCTATATTAGGGTCTGTAGCAGACCATTCTCCCAATGGATGTGAAGAACCATTATTACCACCTAGCTGATTAAATGTTCCACCATTTGGAATCATATATTGAAACTGTGCATTATAGGCTCCACCATAGTTTTGAATTCTAAATTCAAATTCATACCATGTATTTTTGTCTAAGTAAACACCATATCTTGTATTCCATGTGTTCCAACCATAATGTCTAGTAATAATATCATTAACATAACCAATACCCTTAATCATAAACTCATGTGAGTCATCTGTTCTGCTTCTAAATGCGTAATTACCAGTTTTATTAGGTTTAAACCAACCACTGTAAATGATTGCAAATCTTTGAGTAGCCCATTTTGGTGGATTCCATGATGTATTACCTCTTGGGCCTTGTAGACTTAGAATATCTACTGTTGTGTCTAGATGAAGTGTAGTACCATTAGAACTAAGATTAACCATGTTGTCAAACTCTGAATGGCTATCTGCATTGGCTGAGTAACCAGTTCCATAAGAGTTATTTCCATAATGAGTTTTAAGAGACCTTAAGTTTACAGTAGTTTGTGCACTTATAAATCCACTAATTAAAAGAAAAAAACAAAGTATTCTAGTTTTCATGTTATTTATCCATCACAGCTGATGCAATCTGCCATTCTAGATCCTAAATCACCTTTGATTACTGAATCAGTTCGTAGGTAATATAAAGTTTTTACACCTAATTTCCAAGCTTCCATATGAACCTGATTAATCCATTTAGGAGAATCATTAGGATCAAATGATAAGTTTAAAGATTGGGTTTGATCTATATATTTTTGTCTTTCAGCTGCTTGTTTTATTAATTCTAATTGATTTGTTTCTGAGAAGGTTAAAAATACTTCTTTTTCTTCAGCAGTTAGTACATTATCTGGTAAACCTAATACTGACCCACCTTCTTGTAGCATTTGATCCCACCATTTAGTTTTATTTTGTCCTTTTTCTTCAAGTAATGCTTCTAATACTTTATTTTTTCTAATAAAAGTACCTTTAGCACCATTAAAAGTATAAACATTAGCAGGTAGGGGTTCAATTCCTGCGCTAATACCACCACAAATGACAGAATTTGATACTGTTGGTGCTACCGCTAATAAGTGAGTATTTCTCATACCAGTTCCTCTACACCATAATGGTTCTCCATATTCAGCTGCTAAATTCATAGATGCTGATTCTGCTTTACTTCTAATTTTATTAAAAATATTTCTAGTATGAACTGTAGATGCTACAGAATTAAATGGTAATCCTTTTTGTTGAAGAAAAGTATGCCATCCCATTACACCTAAACCTAAAGCTCTACCTTTAGCCGCATGTTTATGAGTTCGTTTTAAACTTTCTTTACCATTTGATTTATCAATAAATTCTTGCATTACACCATCTAAAAACCAAATTGCAGTTTCAATACAATCTGTGTCTTTATATTCTTCCCATTTAGCTAAATTAAGAGAAGATAAACAACAAATAAATGAATGTTCTTCATCTGTAAATAATGTAATTTCAGAACAAATATTAGTCATAGAAACATCTAAATTATGCATTCTATAAGCTATAGGATTATTTTTATTTACATTATCTTTAAACATAATGTAAGGTTCTCCTGTTTCCATTCTTGCTTTTAAAACTTTAGCCCATCTATTCATTGCGTCTGGGTCTCTAGCTTCTAATTTTCTCATAAATGAATCACCTACAACAACACATTGATGTAAATTTAAACATTGTCTATTAGGATCACCTTTAGGTCTTCTAATTTCTAAAAATTCATCTATATCACCATGTTCAATATCTAAATTAACTGATGCTGCTCCTCTACGAACATTACCCTGATTTGTTGCAATAATAGCCGAATCATATATTTTACACCATGGAACTACACCTTCAGATTTACCATTACCTGAAATGTATTCTCCACGTTTTCTAATGCGGGATACACTAATACCTACACCTCCACCAGATGCTGTTAGTTTCATTAGTTC
>MDTG01393796.1_pt1 | contig 13572 bp, 12 predicted proteins | sample 811421 | NCBI WGS metagenome assembly MDTG01 (sample SAMN05326645, study PRJNA326480) | marine metagenome | isolation source: seawater | place: Pacific Ocean: South East | collected 2011 | reverse complement strand
TTGTAAGACTCAATATTTTTATCCATTTCAAATAAGATTCGCTCTATTAAAAATATACAAATACTTAAATCATAAATGTAATATTTTTGATTAATCTTTTCTGCAAAATCTTCAAAAAGTTTTCTTATATCTTTGTTATTATAAGTATCATAAAATAAATCAACAAAACTATTTATTCCTGTTTTACTCCTTCCTTGAAAGTAATATGAAAATGAAAAAAACATTATATCGTGAAATGGGTACATATTATCTTTAGAATCAGACCAATCGATAATAGTATATTTTTTTATAATCTTATCTATTAATGTATTCTGTCTATTAAAATCTAAATGTTGAAGGCTTAATTCTATTTTCATTTTCTCAACATAATCTATTAATTGATTTAATAAATTTTCATTAATTACATTATCAAAATATTTATTAATTAAAAAAATTTTTTTTATTAAATTCTTTTTCTTATTATGCTTATTTTTAAAGTTTTTGTATAATATCAATTGAAAATCAGACATTTTTTTTATATTTTCAAAAAAAAAGTCATCAAATTTATAATTATTTAATTGAATTGGGATACCGCTTTCTAAACTTTGAATATTCAAGCTATATCCATCATGATTAGTTAAATAAAAACACTTTGGCAATAAATAATTAGAACCAAAATTAATCTTACTATTTAAAATTGTTTTTTCTCTTATTGATCTAATCTTATGTTTATTATTTTTGTATATTTTTATAAAATAATTAGGATATTTATTCAATTTAGATATAGCTAAACAACTAGATGTATTACCTTCTATAGCTCCTGGTAAAATTATTAAATTATAATTATTTAATAATTCTGCTTTATTAATTTTTTTTAAAAACAAGTAAAAGTTGCTTTTAATCATTTTTTAAAAACATAGTAATTATTAAAATAAAAATATCTTAAAAGGATAAATAGAGGTAAAAATTTATTTAGAACTAGTATTATTTTTGCTAAAATAAAATACAATCTATTTCTTTGTTTTATCTCAAAAGAAATATTGTTTACTAAATATAAAATTCTTTCAAGAAGTATTTTATTTGCTTTATTTGAACTTTTATCACTTATAAAAAAAGGTATTGGTTCTTTTGGAAAAAAATTATACGAATTACAAGTTTTATAATTAAAATTTTTTTTGAACATAATTTTTTTAAAAATTAAATCTAAATTTTTAAAACTAAATTTATTTTTAATTATAAGTTCTCTCGAATTAAGAATAGTCTTTAATAAATTTTTATTTTTATTAAATTGAATTATAAATTTTGAGAAATCGTCTATATATACTAAATCATATTTCTTATAATTAATAGAATCTAAATTTTTAGAATCAATTATTTTAAATTCTTTTTTTCCAAATTCATCTTTTAAATTATATTTATTATTTTTAAATCTAATCAAATCAATTTTACTATTAAACAAAAATAAATTTTCAAAATTTTTTCCGAACATGGAGCCTATAATGAGAACATTCATAAAATTATCAAAATTAGATAAAAATATCCAATCCGATGATCTTGAATCTTCTGGAATGTTTTCCTTATTTCTTTCAATATTTTTAAGAGTGTTATATAGTGTTTTAAAATTCTTATACATTTTAATGTTTTATTCTTTTCTTAATATAAAAAAAATAATTTCATATGAAAATTACTTAAAATATATTTTAATTATTTTTTTAAGTATTATTACTTCTTTTTTAGAATTAGTATCTTTTACCTCACTATTTTTGGTTATTTCTTCATTTTTTAATGAAGCCTTGAATGGTAATTTCGTTTATGATTTTTTAGAAAATATTCCTTTAAATAATACTCTTCTACTTTTCATAATTTTTATAACAATAATATTCTTAAAGAATATTTATACCACATTTTGGATGTATAGTGTCTTTAATCTTTTATCAAGCTGTTCCCATGAAATAAGAACAAGAATTTTTGATCTTAAGTTTAAGAAAAATAGTAAAATTATTGATAATAGTTTGTCAAAATCAATTAGAAACATAAGTGTAACTGTTGAAGATTTTATAAATTATTTATTATATCCTTTTTTGACATTAATCTCTGAAGTTCTACTTCTTGTTTTTATTGCCTCTATTTTTTTATTTGTAGATATTAGAACTACTTTATTATCTTTTATTTTTTTATTTGTTTCTGGTTTATTAATTTATTTGCCTATTAAGGGAAAATTTAAATCATATTCTCAAATAAGGCAAAAAAATTATAATTATTTTATAGGATTACTTAATTATATTTTAATGGATTATAAAGTTATAAGTTCTCTAAATAGATCCAGTATATTTAAAGAGAAATTTTATTTATCTTCAATTGAAGAAGCTAGTGGCAGAAAAATATTTAATTTTTTCAGAGATCTTCCGAGACAATTATTTGAAATTTTAATTGCAATATTTATAGTATTTTTTTTTAATTTAATTAAAAATGATCCAGATTACATCAACAAACTTATTTTTTTCGGGGTTGTATCAATAAGATTATTGCCATCATTTTCTAGAATTTTATCAAGTATTTCCGTTATAAAAATAGGTGAAGAATCAATTCATGAAATTTTAAATGAATATAATCTATCTTTGACTAAAGAAGAGAATTCAGAAAATATAAAAAATGTTATTAAAGTTCAAACATTAGAATTAAAAAACTTAAATTTTAAATATAAAAACTCTGAACAAATATTATTTAATAATACAAATCTATTTCTTCAAAGAGGTAAAACATATTCAATCATGGGTCGATCTGGTGTAGGAAAAACAACTCTAATAAATATTTTAATGGGTTTTACAAAAATATACGAAGGAGAACTTCTATTAAATAACAAAAAAATAACTTTAATGAATTATGATCTAATATATGGATATTTGCCTCAACAAATAAATTTATTAAAATCATCAATATTAGAAAATATTGTTGTAGGAATGAATAAAGTTAGTGATTATGATAGAGAAAAAATTAAATATGCTATTAATGGAGCTTGCCTAAATGAATTTATTGAAAATTTACCAAGTGGAATACATTCAAAAGTTGGTGAATTAGGAAACAAAATTTCTATTGGTCAAAAACAAAGAATTGGTATTGCAAGACTACTTTATTATAATCCACAAATTTTAATATTTGATGAAGGATTTTCAGCATTAGATGAAGAAACAGAAAAATACGTATTTAATTTTATAAATAAAATAAAAGAAGATAAAATAATTATTTTTATTACACATGATAAAGATTTAGAAGAAAAATGTGATGTAAAAATGGTAATCAAAAACAATAAATTAATAAAAAGATAAAGTTTATGAAAAAGAATTTACTGTATGTATCAAAACTGGATTTTCAAAAGAACAATTTAAAATTATTAAGAAAAAATTTTAAATTTAATAACTGCAATAAAATAAATGATTATTCAAGAAAAAATAAAAAAAAAATTGAAATTCTCTTGATACCAATGGATGACTATTACAATTATAATAAATTAAATGAATTTTCAAATCTAAAAATTATAGCCTCACCTACAACAGGGAATGTTCATATTGATTTACAATATTTAAAAAAAAATAATATTAAATTTTTAAATTTATCTTCAAAATCAAAAATAATTAAAGAGATATCAGCAACAGCTGAACATACTTGGGCACTAATATTTGATTTAATTAGGAAGTATGATTATAATCACATTAATTTTCTTAATAATAACTTAAATTATATAAATAAATATACGGTTGATTTTAGTTTTAGAAATTTGAGTATAGGTATTGTTGGACTGGGAAGAATTGGTAAAAAAGTTTATAAAATTGCCAAAAAATTTAAAATGAATGTTTTATTTTATGATCCTCACGTAAGTGGTAATTATTCTACAAAATGTAAAAGTCTAAAAGAATTAGCATCAAAAGTTAATATTTTATCATTACACAATAAATATGATGATAAAAATTACAAAATGATAAATGAACACATATTATCTAATTTAAAAAGACCATCTTATTTAATCAATACGGCAAGAGGAGAATTGGTAGATGAATCAGCGGTTTTGAAACTACTAAAGAATAAAACGCTAACGGGATGTGCACTCGATACAGTATCTAATGAATTTAAACCTAGTTTTAAAAAAAATCCAAGAAAAAACAAATTGATTGAATATTCACAAAATAACTCAAATCTTTTAATTACCCCAAAAATTGGAGGAGCTGTAGTTGAAGCGTGGGAAAAAACAGAAAATTATCTTATAAATAGAATATTAAAATCAATAAACGAATGATATTTAAAAATGAAATTTGGTCGATAGTAACTGCTAGGAAAAATTCAAAAAGTATTAAATTTAAAAATTTAGTACCTGTAAATAATAAGCCACTTATTCAATATTCATTTGATGTATTAAAAAATAATAAATTAATAAGTAAAAATGTTATCTCAACTGATCATGCTAAAATTATATCTATTTCTAAAAAATATAATTTTGAAATAATTAAAAGGCCAAAAAACCTATCAGGTGATCTTATAAATTCAGTCGATGTTGTTCTACATGTTTTAAAAAAAATGAATTCAAAATTTAAATATCTTCCAAAATGGTTTGTTTTAATACAGCCAACTTCAATTTTTTTACAATCAAGTGATTTAAATAAGCTGATTAAAAAATTTAATAATTCTTCCGCAAATAGCGCTCAAACTATTGTTAAAGTACCTCATCAATTTCATGCTTATAATCAAAGATATTTTGATGGAAAATATACAGAATTTATTTTTGCTAATAAAAGAAAAAAACAACATAATAAGCAGGTTAAAGATTTGCACTATGCATACGGAAATTTGATTGCTACCAAAACAGAATCATTTATTGATAAAAAAAATTTTTTTTGTAAGCCAAGTATTGGAGTTGAAATTAGTAAGATTAGGAGTTTTGATTTGGATAATTTAGAAGATTTAAAACTAATTAGTCAAATAATAAAAAAGAAAATTAGTTTCTATGAAATCTAATTACACCTTAAGTTTTTCAGATAAAATTAAATTTTCTAAAGAAAATTTAACATATCTAAAATCTTATTTCGAACTTATTAAATTTACTAATTTAAATAACGAAAAAATATATTTAAAAACTAGATGTTTGATTGTAATCCCATCAACAATTTTAAATATAGAAAAAATTTCTAAATTTAAAAAACTACAATTAATTATTTTAATGGGGTTACACCCTTATAATATTAATACTAAATATTTAAAAAAAAAAAAAAATCGAATTAATTTATTATAAAAAAAAATATTATCCCCTACTAAATCAAATATCTCCAACTCCAGAATTTATTATGGGTCTAATTTTAAAATTTGCAAGAAATTTAACTTTTGCATACGATCAAATAAATAAAAATAATTGGGATGGAAAAAAAATAGCTAATAGTAGTTTTCCAAAAATGATTAAAAATTCTTCATTAGGTATTATAGGAATGGGAAGAATAGGTAAAATACTTGCTAATTATGCCTTATCCTTTGATATGAATGTATTTTATTATAGCCCAAATACAAAGGTTAACAATTCAAGATTTATAAGATGTAAGAGTATTTATTCAGTTGCAGAAAAATCTGATTTTATTTCAATAAATGCATCACTAAATAATAAAACTAAAAAGATGATTGATATTAAATTTTTCAAAAAAATGAAAAAAAATTCTTATTTTATATCAACTTCTCGAGGTGAAATTGTTGATGAAAATCATCTAATATTTGCACTTAAAAATAAATATTTTAAGGGCGCTGCAATAGATATTTTGTCTGGTGAGGAGCAATTAATCTCAAATCCAAAATTAATTAAAAAAAATAAAGTATTTATATATGCAAAGAAGTACAATAATCTTTTTTTATTTCCCCATATTGCCGGATCCGCAAAAGATGTAATAAATTATTTTAATGAAAAAACTATTGAAATAGTAATCAATAAATTTAAGTCTTAAATTTGTTATTTTATATGAATACAATAGAATTAATTAAAACAAAAAAAACTTTATAAGTTAATCATGATTAAGAAAAATGTATACCAAACATTTTACGGACTACCAAGTGATGTAAGATTTTGTAAATATTTGTGCATATCCAATCAAAAACCTGTTTCTCAAAAAGAATTTGAACATAAAAAAAATACTTCAAAACAGACTGTTTTTTTAGATGAAAACAATGTTTCTGATATGTGGAAATATCAAAAGTTAAAAAAAAATATTGATTGGGACAAGAGAGAATTAGAACTTTTAAAACTATTAGATAAACATAGGGGAAAATATGGCAAATATGATTGTATTGTGCCTGGTAGTGGTGGTAAAGATAGTAGTTTTGCTTCTCATATTCTGAAATATAAATATGGCATGAATCCATTAACCGTTACATGGAAACCATTACTATATACTTCTTATGGTAAAAAAAATTTCAACGAGTGGTTATCTACAGGTAATTTTGATAATATAACTGATTCTAGAGATGAAAGAACAACTCAAATTCTAGTTAAATTATCTTTTATGAATCTCTTACATCCATTTCAAACGTTCATGTTAGGTCAATATTACCTAGCTCCAAAAATTTCACTTAAAACAGGAATACCTCTTATTTTTTATGGAGAAAGTGAAGCAGAATATGGAAATCCTCTAGCTGAGGGGCAGACATCCTTAAGAGAACAATCACGCTATACATATAAGAATATAGACAACCTGTTTCTTGGTGGAGTAAAAATAAAAGATATTATAAAAGAATATAATATAAGAGATGAAAATATTAAAGATTTTATACCTCCTCAGGAAAATGAATTTCATAATAAAAAAATTGAGGTTCATTATTTAGGATATTATTTGTACTGGCTGACACAAGAGGTGTATTATTATGCCGTGCAAAATAGTAATTTTTTACCAAGACCATTTAGGAGCGATGGAACTTATACAAAATTTTCAAGTATTGATGATAAATTTGATGATTTGCATTGGTATACTTTGTTTATTAAATTTGGAATAGGAAGAGCAACATATAATGCCTCAGAGGATATAAGAAATAATTATTTGTCAACTTATGAAGGAAAGAAATTAATAGGAAAATACGATGGAGAAAAACCAAAGCGCTACATTAAAGATTTATTAGAATATTTAGATATGAATATTAATGAATTTGATCAACACATTGACAAGTTTAGATCTCCACATTTATGGGGAAAGAATATAAATGGGGAATATAAATTAAGACATAATGTTAATCTTACTGGTTTAGATGACTAATATTTTCAAAAATTTTAATGAAAAAAAATTTTAGAATAATACCAAGGTTAGATGTAAAAGGATCAAAACTAGTTAAAGGTATAAAGTTTGAAGGATTAAGAGTGATAGGTGACCCCTATTTGTATTGTCTTGAATATTATAAGCAATTTGCTGATGAAATTCTATTTATTGACCCTGTTGCAAGTTTGTATAATAGAAATAACTTAACTGATATTGTTAATCAAACTACAAAAAATATTTTTATTCCTATAACTGTAGGTGGTGGTATCAAAAATATTGAAGATGCTAAAAAAATATTTGAATTTGGAGCTGATAGAGTTTCAATTAATACTGGCTTAGTTCAAAATCCTAAATTACTTGATAGTTTAGTTAAAGTTTATGGATCTCAAGCTATTCTTGCTTATCTTGAGGTAACTTACTATCAAAATAAATTTTTTCTTTTAACAGATAATGCAAGAGAAAAATCTGATTTAGATGTAAAAGAATGGATAGATTATTTGTGTAAAAATGGAGCAGGTGAATTACTTATAAGTTTTGTTGATACTGAAGGGACTGCAAATGGAATAGATACTGATTTAGTCAATAGATTATCAGAAAATATTACTAGGCCTTTTTTAGTTCATGGCGGTGTTGGAAATATTTCTCATATTAAAAATATTTCAGAAAAAACAAATGCAGATGGTGTATGCATATCATCATTAATTCATTACGCTGAATTATTTAATAATCAACAAGATCAGTCATCAAACACAATATCCTCTAAATATAATACAGTAGGTAACACTGATTTTATAAGTAATGACAATAGGAATAATGAAATAAAAAATAATTACGACTTGCAAAGATTAAAAGATATTAAACTTAAATTTAATAGTAAAATTTATAGCTGCAGGAGGTATGAAACATCTCAAAAAATAAATAAAATCAAATTTAAAAATAATAAAATTTCAATATTGCATTGTGAAAATGCAAATCTAACGAGTTTAATAAATTTTTTTAAAAGAAACTTCAATTTTGATGTTAACCTAACAAAAAAAATAGATAAAAATTGCGATTTAATGATCTTGCCTGGAAACGGTAATTTTTGTCATAATATGAATCATATTAAAAAAAATAATAATTTTACAGAACTAATAAATAGATTTAAAAATAATTTACCTACAATTGGAATTTGTGCCGGAATGCAAATATTTTATGAAAGTAGTATTGAAAATAAATATGAAGAGGGATTAAAACTCTTAAAAGGTAATTTTGTAAAATTTAAAGAGCAACTAAATTATAAAGTTCCAAATATTGGTTGGAGAGAGGTATATCCATCAGACGAAAATTGCAAATTTGATTTTAAAGATAAATCTTTTTATTATATGCATTCTTATTATCCAGAGAACTTTGATAAAAATAAAGTTATTGCATTCTCGGAATACTCTAATATAAAAGTACCCGCAATTGTTAAGGACAAAAATTTCGTTGGCTTTCAATTTCATCCGGAAAAAAGTTCTTACGATGGTTATCTAGTATTTGAGCATTTTGTTAAACAAATTTTATAGAGAATAATGGATTATTATTTACCTCCACTTAATCTTAACCATTTGAATTTACATGAAATGGCTAAAAATACAGTTTATGAAAAACAACTTCATTTAATACCCAAACAGGTTAAATTTTGCAAAAAATGTGTTGTTTCTAATCAAAGGCCTAGAATAGTTTTTAATGATCAGGGTGTATGTAATGCATGTGTGTGGAGTGAGGAGAAAGAAAAGATTGACTGGAAAAGAAGGAAAGAAGAATTTTTAGATTTACTAAATAAATATAGAAAGTCAAATGGTGAGTATGATGTTGTTGTTCCTTCAAGTGGAGGTAAGGACTCAGGTATGATTGCTCACAGGTTAAAATATGAATATAATATGAATCCTATCGTAGCTTGTTGGTCGCCTCTTTTGTATACGGATATTGGTTTTCAAAATATCCAAAATCTTTTTAGTAGTGGTATTTCAGGGGTAATTCATACCCCCAATAGAAAAATTCAAAGAATTATATCACTTCTTGGGCTTGTGTTAATAGGAAATCATTTTGAAGCATTTGGAAGAGGTCAAATGTCTTTCCCACTTCATGTTGCATGCGAATATAATATTCCATTAGTCATGTCTGGTGAAAATGGTGAATTAGAATATGGTGGATCTCACAAAGATAAAGATAAACCTGGAAGAAAATGGGAATATTTTGATGAGCTTTATCATAAAGGTACTTCAACAAATCAATTAGTTGACTTCTGTGATCAAAATAAAATATTAAATACTAAAGAGTTAAAAGATGACAGTTTAAAATACTTTTCAAGACCACCAGTTGATAATTTAAAGAAATTAAATATAGATTTTAGGTGGTTTGGTTTCTATCACAAGTGGAATCCACAAGAAAATTACTATTATGTATCAAATAAATATGGTTTTAGTGCAAATCCAGAAGGTCATTCTGAAGGTACCTATAACAAATATGCAAGTTTAGATGATGCTACAGATCCTTTACACTACTATATGAGTTATATTAAATTTGGTCTTGGCAGATCTACTTCCGATGCTGCTCATGAAATAAGAGATAATCATATAACTAGAGAAGAGGGTGTTGCATTAGTAAAGAGATATGACCATCTTGTTCCTCAAAAATCACTAGACATTACTCTAAAATACCTTGATATCACTTTCAATCAACTTGAAGAAATATGCAATGCTTATAGAGAAAAAAGTTCTCACTTGTGGAATTATGACACAATTAAACAAAAGTGGAATTTGAAAAAAACAGTATATTAATGAAAATTTTATCTATTTGTTACTCACATGAAGCCAATGCATCTATAATGATTGATGGTAAAATAATTGCTACGTGTGCTGAGGAAAGATTGTCAAAGGTAAAAATGGAAATGGGCTATCCTAAACTTGCCATAGATTTTTGTTTAGACTTTGCAAAAATTAACTCAAAAGATCTTGATAAGATTGTAATAGTTTCTGAAAATGACCCTCCTGACCAATATATTGTAAATAGAATATCATCTTTTTCAGTTAGCGATTTTGTCAAAGAACAAACTGATTATTGGTATCCAAAAATTTATAAAAATAAAAATATAAAATACATAGATGTTTTTAAAGATAAAATTAATTTAAAACATTATGATTTTAGTGAAATTATTGAAAATATAGAAGACACTGAACAATCTATAAAAAAATTTAGAGAATTAAGAATTAATACAGTTTGTAAACATTTAAACGTAGATAAAAGTAAAATTAGTCATATAAAGCATGAACACGGCCATATTTATTACGCACTTTATGGACAGCCAAAGTTAGATGATTCACTTATAATAACAGCTGAAGGTATGGGTGATTATTCAAACAATACTGTTTCAATATTTAGAAACAATAAACTTACTGAACTTCATAGTTCAAAAGATAATCATTTAGGACATCTCTATAAGTTTATTACTTTGTTATTAGGTATGAAACCAAGTCAACATGAATTTAAAGTTATGGGATTAGCTCCATATGCTAATAATTATGAAATAGATAAAGCATATAAAGTTTTCAAAAATATCTTCAATGTTGATGGTATTAAAGTATCCCAAAATAAGAAACCGAAAGATTATTATTTTTGGTTTAGAGATCAGTTATCATCTTGTAGGTTTGATGGTATAGCAGGTGCTCTGCAAAAAGTTACTGAGGAAGTGCTTTTTGAGTGGGTTTCAAATTGTATTGCAAAAACTAAAATATCAAACGTTTTAATTAGTGGAGGAGTTGCTCAAAATATTAAAGCTGCTAAAAAAATATCAGAAATAAAAGATTTGAAAAATATTTATATTGGTCCATCCAGTGGAGATGGTTCATTATCTATCGGTGGTTGTTTTTATGCGCATTCAAAATTAAAAAATGAAAATGATAACTACAGTAATATTACCAACATCCAAAATGTATATCTTGGACCTCAATATTCACCAAAACAAATTAATGAATCAATAAAAAAAAATAATCTATCAGATTTTAATATAATTCCATTTGATGAAGATTTACTTGTGGATATGCTTGTAAATAAAAAAATCATTGCAAGATTTAGTGATAGAATGGAGTTTGGGCAAAGAGCACTTGGTAATAGATCGATAATTGCATCACCTGTTGACTATGAAATTGTAAATAAAATTAACTCTCAAATAAAGTTTAGAGATTTTTGGATGCCATTTACACCAACAATTTTAAAAGATTACGAAGAAAAATATATATTAAATCCCAAAAAACTTTTCTCTCCATTTATGACAATGGCATTTGATACAACTAGTTATTTTAGAAAGCATGCTCCAGCAACAATTCATCCGGGTGATAAATCTACTAGACCTCAAATATTAGAAAAAAGTCAAAATCCTAAATATTATTCTTTGATAAAAAAATTTGGAGACAAGCAAGGTATTTATACTTTATTAAATACATCAATGAATCTTCATGGAATGCCAATGGTTTGTTCGCCAGATGATGCAATTTTTACACTTCTTAATTCTAAACTTGATGTTCTTGCATTTGATCATGTTTTAATTGTTAGAAAATAATTTTTTATGACAGTTGGATTGCATAATAAAATTCGATTAATACCAAAAATAGAAATAAAAAATAATAATTTAATAAAGGGAATTAACTATGAAGGCTTAAGGTCACTTGGAGATCCACATAATTTTATAAATGAATATTACAACCATGGAGCAGACGAGATAATAATTATTGATATAATTAGTAGTTTGTATGATATTGATCCCGACATAGATTATTTAAATAAGTTAACAAAAAATATCTTTATTCCTAAAACATACGGAGGAGGACTAAATTCTATTGAAAAAATTGATAATGCTTTAAGAAATGGAGCAGATAAGGTTTACTTAAATTCAGGTATTGTAAATAATCTAAAGTTATTAAAAGACGCCATTTTTAAGTATGGCTCCTCAACAATAGTTTTAGGTGTGGAGACTCAATTTTTTAATGATGATTATTATATCTATACAAATTATGGAAGAGAAATTACGAATATTAAATTAGAATATTGGATAGAAAGATGTATTGATCTTGGTATAGGTGAGATTGTACTTAATTCAATAAAACATGATGGCCTTCAAAAGGGAATGGATATAGAAATATTAAAAAAATATTCAAAAAAATATAATATACCAATTATTGCATCTGGAGGATTTGGATCAAAAAAAGATTATTTAGATATTGTTAAAAAAACTAATTGTACTGGATTAGCGATAGCGTCATCATTACACTACAATTTAATTGAAAACTTCAAAAAACAAAGAAAAAATATTGCAATTGGTAATTATAAATACATTGATAAGGAATTAAAATATGACTTTAAAAATTATAAAAAATTAAATCTTAATCAATTAAAGTCATGAGTAATTCTAAATTAAAAGTTGCAGTATTAGATCTAAAGCTAGGCAATATTGGCAGTGTCAAAAATATACTTTCATATTTAAATGCTAATTTTAAAATTACTAACCAAAAGGATGATATAAATAATTCTGATGCTTTGATAATTGTGGGAATTGGATCTTTTTGTGAAGCGATGTACAATCTACATGAGCTTAAACTTCAGAATACAATTGAAAATTTTTTATTAAAAAAAAAAGTTCTAGCTATTTGTCTTGGAATGCAAATTCTATTTACAGAAAGTGAAGAATTTCAATTAACCAAGGGCATCAATTTCTTCAATGGAAAAATTACAAGATTTTTAAATGAAAAAAATTTAGTTATTCCTCATATGATGTGGAATGATATTCGCTTTGATGACAATTGTTATCAAAATAATCTAATTAAAAAAATTAATAATAAAAAAATGTATTTTACTCATTCTTATATGTTAAAAGACAATAATATTGAAGACTGTAAAATATTTTCTAAAACAAGATATGGTAATCAAGATTTTATTTCATCATTTTTTTATAATAATATTATTTGTACACAGTTTCATCCTGAATTAAGTGGAAAGTTAGGTTTAAATATTTATAAATATTTTTTAGAAATTGAAGATAAATATAATTTGTGAAAAACACTTTCAAATCTATAGATAGCTATAAAGGTATTCTAAATAAATTTTATTACTTTGAAAATAAATTTGATTTATTTAATTTAAAAATAAAAAATATTTTTTTTTGGGATTATATTAGGGAGTCAGTTGTTTTTTTTGAAATATATCTGCATTATCATAATAGGAATAAAGATTTTTATGAGAATAAAAAAATAAATAATTTCTTGATTTATATCTATGACATTTATTTATTCTTTAATTATAA
>MDTG01290141.1_pt1 | contig 13572 bp, 10 predicted proteins | sample 811421 | NCBI WGS metagenome assembly MDTG01 (sample SAMN05326645, study PRJNA326480) | marine metagenome | isolation source: seawater | place: Pacific Ocean: South East | collected 2011 | reverse complement strand
GGAGAGCGCGCGCCTCCAACCGGAGAAAATCGAGCGAGACGAAACGCGAGGAACGAGACGCGCCGGGGTCGGAGACGCGAAGATCTTCGCGCGTGGTGGTGGTGGTGTCGTTGACGTCCAAAGAATTCGCGCGACCAATCCTAATTTTTGTGACGACAACACGAGAGCAATTTTTTGCGCGCTTTTGGTCTTCCTTTTCTTTTCCTTTTCGCCGAAAAAAAAAAGAGTCCAATAATAATACATCTCTTTTGTGTGTCCCGAGAAGAGACCAAATGCGCTAAACCAAAACGCGCGTACAAATAATACCTTTGAACGCTTTTCCACGACGAAGAGCTGGAGAAGAGGATAGAGGAAATACCATACACACGGAATATGTTTCGTCGCGCCGCGGACGCACCGGCGCTCAAACGCGCCGCGGCGTACCAAAAAGCGCTCCTCGACCTCGACCAACTCGCCGGTCGATTTCCCCAACAGCTGGGGAAAGCGATGGAAGCGCACGCGAACGTCCTCGACGCGGTCGACGCGCACAAACGACATTTGTTCGAATACGGACACACGAAGAAAGCAGAGAAACCCCTCGAAGCGATGGAAGGATTGCTGTCGCGGGAGACGCTGGGAGAAGGAGACGCGACGAAAGGCCCCGCGTAAAAGAAAGATGTCGAATTTCGGATGTCCTCTCCTCACAAAAAGAGTTTTAGATGAAAAAGTCAACGAGGAACGCCGACGCGAGGTCGAAGAGCACGACGAAGCGACCGTTTAAATCAGCGTACGCGGTCGAGAAGCACGACGAAAACGAGAAAGTCGCTCCCTCACCACCTCCTGTCCTGAACAGTTCTTCTGCGAACGAAGAAGAAGAAGAAGAAGGAGAAGAAGAGATACTTGAAGGTTTCCCCCAAGACGAAGCGAAGAACGAAGAGACAACCGTCTGCGTTGTGAAAGCAGCGGATGACACGAAAGAGGACGAGAAGGAAAACAAATTAATGGAGGACACTAAGGAAAATGTGATGGACAATGTGTTAGAAGAACCGCTGGAAATTATATCGCGAGAGTTTTGCGAGAAGAAGGTTTCCGCGACGCCGGCGGTTGACTACGCTTTGGTCAACGCGCAGATTGAAACAATGATTTCTCGCACGCTTGAAATTTTAAACGAAGGTAAACGAGCGAAGTGCTCTCCTCTGATGGAGTCGATATTCGGAAGCTTGGACGATTATAGGTTTGGGAGTGAGAATTTGGGATGGCCTGGCTTTGAAACGGAGGAGAGGAATTTTCAAGAGTTGGTGAAGAAACGAATAGACGCCTTCGTCGAACGGTGCCAAGTGGACATCGAGAAAGAAAACCGACAAAGAGGTGGGACGAAGAAAAGTTCTGTTTCGACGATAACGACGAAAAAAAAGATTAAAAACGTGCATCGACATCCACGCGCGATGAAGCCTTGGTTGGTAAGTGCTTGAATTGTATATCGTGTAATAGTAGTAGTAGTAGTAGTAGTAGTAGTAGTAGTAGTAGTAGTAGTAGTACACTATTCTTTGTCAAAACTGACTACGACGTTTGAGCTCGCAACGCTCTTAATTTCTCCGCTTTCCCTTCCTCTCGATACCTTGATTTCTTCCTTTCCTTCTCCAAAACCGATCTCCACTCGTTGTCTTTCGCGTCCTTCTTTGCTTTGACCGCGCGCCGAATCTCTTGTTGCGCCTTTCTCTTTGCCATCTTTTCGTTGCGTATCGTGTTGAGCTGCTGTATCATCGTCGTCATCTTCTTCTCCTCTTTGTCTTGAACGACAGCGCGCTTTTGCTCGAGCGTCTTTCTCTTTCTCGATGGCTCGAGCTTCGGTTTCGATTTGAACGGCAACGCTTGTTGCAATGCTTTAGGAATTTGCAATTTATTAAACACGCGCTTCTTCCTCTCGATTGGTTTATATATCGAATCTGGATTGACTGGAATGGTCATTTGATTATCGTACCGGATTTGTCCAACCGTTCGCATACCGATCCAGTCGTCGTCCGATTTCACAAGCGCATTCGTGACTGGGTTATAAAATTTCGGCACGTCCACGCGAATCCACGAACGTAAAAAGACGATGTCAGACATCAACAGCTTATCTTCAAACGTGCAACGACACGCTCCATCGCCTAGGCCACCGTCTTTTGAGCCGTGTTCGCCTTGCCCAGGTTTCACAGCTTTTTTTACCGTACCGCGAATGCCTGAAACCGTTCTCAACATGGCACCTTCAAACTTGGCAACCTCTAATGACGAGTTGAACATGCCAGTAATGAAGGCAGTATTCTTGTATATCTTTTGTGGTGTTCCAACGAGCTTTAGCTTTTTCATTATCTTCATCGAGTGATCGATTTCTAAAATAATCGCCGTCGCCGCTACGCGGAAACTCGGTTGATTCGAATTGATTTTCTGAAAACAGATTGCGGCTGTGTTGGGAGGAACGATTGGCCCGTGAATGGTTGCGTTGCAATGCATGTGCTCAGGCGTGTACTTAATCATTCGATGCCGCGAATTTGCATCGACGACGGAATATATCGGAATCGTTTGAAAACGTCTCCATCCAATCGAAAAGATTAGTGGATCTTTGTTCTTCAAAGTCTTTCGATGCCATCGGTGTCGCTTTAAGCGCAACTGTTGCATTCCAACCACGTTTTCACCGGCGAGTAAACCACCAACGAGAATTGGCCGCTTGGGGTCAAAGTTTTTCACCCATTCGCACGGTGCACTTTCGAGAACGACGCGAAGGTAGGCTCCAGGTCGGAAACCTTCCATCGCTTCCCGCGTGGAAGCGGGAAGCGCATCAAGCGCCGCACGCGTTCGCGCCGTTTGCTCCGCGAACTGATCCTTCAACAGATCAAAATATGTCGTCGGTTCATCCTCTGCGTATGTATCGTGATTGGGTCCTTTGAGACCTTTCTGTTTACGACGCGCGCCACGACCTTGAGCGGACGGGTGCTGAAACTCTTCATGCTTTTCAATCTTTGCTAATCGACGTTTTTCTTTCGCCTCTTCGTCTTCATCGGAGTCAGAGGAACCGCTGTCATCATCATCATCATCGCTATCGTCATCGTCGCTATCGTCGTCACCATCATCTTCGTCCGAAGAGTCGTCGCTACCTTCGCTGTCCGATCCGGCATTTTTGCTATCTTTACCAACGAATTTCTCACCGGTTTCTAAATCTTCGAAATCGCCATACACTTCATCGTCGTCCATAGCAGATTCATCCAACGGTTGCGCCTCTGCTCGAGCTTCTGCGGCGTCCCAGTCACCTGTGACAAATCGATTGCGAAGCGCAGGATCGGAAACATCTAACTTGCCTCTCATTTCGCGAATAAATTTTGTTTGATCGAAAGCGTCTATTGTTTTCGAAGCATCGTTATCGTCTGTCCTTTTGAACAGATCGTCGCTATCGGAATCTTCGTCATTGTTGTCATCATCGTCTCTGTTCTTCTTTTTCTTCTTCTCTTTATTGTTCTTCGCATTGTTTGGATTTTCATTCTCGACGTCGTCGTAGACGAGTTCCATGAGCGATTTCGACCGTTTCCCTGCTTTGGTGAGCATCGTCTTCCACTTGTTCGCGCCCGTGCCGAGACCTTCGTTCTCGTCGCCGTCGTCACCCATGCCTAAATCGTCGTCCGAATCCGCATCGGAAAATTCGTTCTCGTTGTCATCGTCGTCGTCCTCATTTTCTGTAAGTCCGTCGTTAAACACCGCCCTTCTTCGAATTCGACCGCTTTTTTGTTCGTTTATTCCTCCTCGCTCGTCTTCGCTATTGTCGCTATCAACATTGTCGTCGTCTTCTATTTTCCTATCGAAAATGTCCTCCTCGCCCGTGGTTTTCGTCCCACCTTCAAACAAAGAAATTTTCGAGTTTTTCAACTTTTCGTCGAAGCCGTTTTGCGTGGATTGTAATCCTTTCACCATCTTAACGCCGGTCATTACTGCTTTATCATCATCATTATCATCATCATTGTCCGACCTGTCGTCGCCCAGATACCCAATCGTGTTCCCTTTTGCGTCCCCAAAATGTTCGCTTTTATTCGTATAATTCACCTTCCTATCGTCCAACGAAACGTACACGGCGTCTTTATCGTACAACAACCCGCCAACATCGCTCATGGGCGCGTAAATCATCTTCGAGCGATCATCTAAGCGTCTCGTCCGTTTATCTTGGCTTGGTAACGGACAGGGATCTGGTAACTGCGTGATTTTCTTAACCTTCATATCTCCAACCCCGGGAACGTGTACTAATTGATTCGCTTTCAAGTTACATCCGTGCAACCACCCGAATACGGCTACCTCTCTGTCGATGTATTCATTCTCATGCACCATCTCCGGTCTGGTCAAATCTTCAAATCTATCTCCAATTACGTACGGATGCTGAGACCTCCACATCAACGGTCTCGGTTTTGCCACTGAAATAAACCTCGCTAAATTCACAATGTCCCTCTGATTATACCTCCCATGACTTATCCCGCTGATATAAAACAACTTCGCCCCGTCGTAAATCTCTGTCCAAAACCGTTGCTTCAACACTTTTTTCGTCTTCTTTAACTTTTTCGGCTCTTTGAAATGATCTAAATGTGTCAGTACCCCCATAACCTTCGGAAACCCGTGCACTTGTAGCACGTTCAAAAACTCAAACGTTTCCATCTCGAACCCGTACGACCCGTCGACGCATAACAAAACCAAATCCGCCAACTTCGCAGCGTCGATTAAATCGCACAAACTCTGGCCAACCTCGATTATCTGTACTCTTCTCTTCTTCCCGACCGTTAACGTTATCGGTCCTTTAATCTCGTTCACCGTTTGCTTCGTGTAATGCCTAATTAAACTCCTCACTAAAGTCGTCTTCCCGCACGACGGCGGGCCTTGCACGACAACCACGAACGGTGGCGGCTCCTCCGACGTCGTTCGGTCGTGCACCGGGACGTGTAACTTCTTCTCCAGCTTTTCCGCCGCCACCCGTCGTCCTTTTTGCGCCTTCCTCGAGGACGAGAATATGAACGCTTTCGCGTTTTGCCCCTTCGATTTCTCCGCGCCGCCGCCGGCTTTCTTTTTCTTCGATTCTTTCTTCTTTCTCGCTTTCGCCCCCGAGCGAGGGGCTTTGTGCTGCGCGCCCGTCGCGTCGTTGGGATCCATATCGCTTCCTTTTTTACGCCACAAAAGCCACCACTTTATATAAATTTCGCGAAAAGCGCTTCTTCTTCTTCTTCTTCTCTTTCTTCTCCTCCTCCTCCTCCTCCTCCTCCTCTTCCGCCGCCAAAAGCGCGCTTCCAAAGGCGGTGGTCACGGATGATGATGATGCTTCTTTCGATGATGCAACGAGATTTTGAGACTAAAGCCGGTCTTTTTTTTTCTTCAAAAATTCTTCAAAGACCTTCCTTTTTTATGTATTTAGGGTTTCGTTCTTTGTAGGGGAGAGATCGACTTTTGTGGATGGCATTTTTGGTCTCGTCTTCACTGTCGTCGTTTTTTTATTACGTCGTCGTCGTCGCATTGAACACTTTTCAACTTTGTGCTTCTAAACAGAGAACAAAAGCGGAAGAAAGAAAGAAGGCGGTCCAGAAGAAGAAGAAGAAGAATGAGGTCTGCCGGGGCGGGTGCTTCGGCGCGCGCGACGACGAGCGCGTCGGCGTCGTCGTCGAGACGTCGTAATCATTATTATTATCAAAATCATCATGGCTGTTGTTGTTGTTGTCGTTTACGTCGTCATTATCATCATCATTCTCGCGGTACGAAAAAAAGGGTACCAGCGACGACGGCGATGGAGAAGAGCGCGAGCGGGAACGAGGAAGGCTACGCCTGGCGGGGAGATCCAATCCGAACGAAATCTTTACCTCTCTTACCGAACGGGAAAGTCGATTACTCCTCCATCGACGCCTCGCCGATATCGAAAGTTTTAACGTCCACGATTCGAAAACTTTTAGTTGCGGAAGTCGGGAAAGATACCGATCCGAGAGAACACACGAATTTTGAAGCGCTGATGACGTCGGTGAGAGAAGTGAACGATATGAAAGGGACGGCGAAAGACGTGCAAACGAGAGCGAAGAGGGTGTTTAAAGGGATATTGCCGGCGTTGTACATTGGATGGATCCCGCCGTTGTGGAAGAAGTTCGTCGATCCAAACGCGCCAAAGTGGGTGACTGGGTTTAGTTTTCACTTGGTTTTTATTGTTTTGTTCCCGTGGTTGATGGGACCGATGGAAGGCGTGGAACACGAAGACGTGGAAGTTCCAGAGAAGTTGAGGAAGACGTTTCCGTTTTTACCGAAGGTGGTGAGCGTGCCGCAAGCGATTAAAGCGGAACGGTGTCGATTTCTAGAAACGAGCTCGTGCGCGTCGGTGTGCGTGAACTCGTGTAAAGTCCCAAGTCAAGAGTGGTTGAAGGATGATTTCGGAATGAATTTACACATTCAACCGAATTACGACGATTTCTCGTGCGTCTGGAGCTTCAACAAGGAGCCGCCTCCGTTGGAGGAGGACGCGGCGATTTTAGTGCCATGTTTTACCAATTGCAACAGCGAATTTAAAGGCGAAAAGGACGCGTTGAAACAAGTCATGCGTATGAAACAAGGCGTCGGGGTCACCGAAGACGGCGTGGATAAGTACACGGGGGAAACTTTAGAGGCGATCGCCAAGAGAGCGTCGGAACTGGCGATCGCGGAAGCCAATGCGAACGCCGTCGTCGCCGACGGAACGGCGGTTTCCGAGGAAACGTTTAAAGGGAGAATAGAAAAAGTGCGAGAGGGCGGCAAGTGTTGGAGCGTCGATGCGGAACGCGCGAATCTGCGATAGCGTGTTGTTTACTCTATATTTATATTCCTGTGTACTTTGCTACCCTTTTGACTTCACCTTGTAAAGTTTTTTCTTCTTCTTCTGTGTCTTAGTATACCTACACCACCACTATGGACGATGGACCAATCAAAAAAAAGAGGGGAAAATATCTTTGGCATTTGGCGTTTGGGGGGAAAAGATTACTCCAATAATTTTTCGCTCTTGCAGTTGTATCTTTGACGCACGCGCGTTGGAGTATTCGTGCACGCACACGCACGGAGAGCACACAAACAGAGCGCAGTAACGGTTTAGAAAAAAGCAGAGCACACGCGATGAGCGGCGCGCTCGTTGGATTAACTTTAGGCGCAGCCGCAGGCGCCTGGGCAGAACGGGAAGGTCTGGTCCCGAAGGAGCTGCCTTCAATGTCCGACGTTCCAACCGATTGGAGCTCGGGGATGAGTTCGTTATCGAAAGTTCGAGAGACTTTATTCGGTGGCGCGTCGGTGGAGGACGTTGTGGAGGAAAAGGTGATCAGCGATGCGGTTTCGAGCGTGAGTAAAGAGTCTGGGAAAATCTTCAATTCGGTGACGACGTTTGGGACGTCCCCTTCTTCGAGCGTAAGCGCCTTGCAAGTGGCGGCGTTACTCTCTGGCGCGGCTACCGGGGCAATCATCGCGTATTACGGCACGGACAAATCCTTAGAGAAAGCGAAAGAGTTCGCGATCGCGTTTAAAAAGAAAGTGTACCTGTTTGACTTGTGGTTGAAAGATATCATTTTCGACGTCGCGTTGCCAAGTCTGGTCAAAACGTTTGCGTTTATCAAGACGAAAACCGGGAAATTGTTCGTGTACGCGCAAACATTATCCAAGAAAACGTTCACGATGACTAAAATGGGCGAATTGAAGCGAATCGTTTCCGCGGATAAGATTTACAAGGCGAAAGATTCCGTGGTGGTGATGATTACGCCGACGTTGATTGTAGTGAAAAACGTCGCCATCAATGGTGTGGAAAGAGCAACGTTGTTCAGCAAAGCGAGTTACATGAAAGCCATGGCGTTTGCGGATACGCTGGTGAACAAAATGAACAACAAGAAGAACGAAGAGCAAGAGAAGAAAAAGACGAAAAAACAACCCGCACCAAAGACGAAAGCAACGCCGGCGCCGTCCAGTACTATTACCACGATACCCAAGCCCAACCCTTCGGCGCCGACGGCATAAAAAGTTTATACATATACACACACATCGGTTGTCTCTATCTTGTTTTATTATTATCCATCAGTATTATACTATCAGTACATAAGTGAGCAAAATTAATCTCGCGCATATCTGCATATCTCGACTGCGTGTGCATTTTGATGTTTTCGTGCTCTCAAATTTCAAAATTCTCTACACTTAAATGCAGCAGCACATCCATCACACCAACACAAACAACACCAACTATTCCTCCTGGCAATCCTCCTACTCCTTAAACGCTTTACCTCTTTCCCCTACCGCGCGAGCGAAATTACAAAATTTCGGTTTCCATTCCGTCCAAGACGTGTTAAGACATCACTCGTTACCGGTCCAGTTAGTGAAATCAGTGCCGTCGTTGACCTTGGATGAAGCGCAGGATGTTTTGAAGGCATGCAGAACTGGTTTAGATGGATTCGCGTTGAGTGGTGCAAAATCTGCTTCCGAACTGTTGAAGAAAGAACGAGAGCGAATTCCTTTGGTGACGTTTTGCGCGAACATGGATGCCATTTTAGGCGGGGGCGTCCAAACAGGCGAGATTACGGAATTCTGCGGAGCTCCTGGGGTTGGCAAGACGCAAATTGGGATGCAGTTGGCGGTGTCGGTGCAACTCCCGAACGAATTTAGCGGGAACGAAGGCGAATGCATATACGTGGATACCGAGGGGAGTTTTACGTGCGACCGCTGCGAAGATATGGCGAACGGCACGAGGAGATATTTGGAGAGGCGGATGCGCGGGATGGGTTGTTCAGAAGTTGAAAGGAAAGAGTTCGAAGAGTGTTTGGAGAAGAGGTTTTCGGTGGATATGATTTTGAAGAGGATACATGTTTTCAGGTGTCACGAGGTGACAGAGTTGTTGGCGTGTTTGGATCACGTGCCGGAGTTTGTTAAGGAGCATCCAAAGGTGAAACTAGTAGTTATCGACTCAATTGCGTTTCATTTTCGACAAGACTTTGACGATATGGCGTTGAGAGCGTCGATTTTAGCGAAAACGACGAACAATTTGATGAGTTTAGCGAAAAAATACGATTTGGCCGTGGTGACTATAAACCAAGCGACGACAAAACCCGGGGGGAGGTTGGCGCCGGCGTTGGGCGAGTCGTACGCGCACGCTGCGACGACGAGAGTGGCGTTATCTTGGGGACAGGAAGGAAATAGGATTGCATACGTAGCGAAGAGCCCGAGGTTGGCGAATAGGAAGGGGGTGTACACGATTACCGGAGATGGCGTGAGAGATCCTGAAAACACGAACAAGCGTAAATTCACCTAAAGGAAGACGTCGACGATAATTACAATAATGTGTACCATTGCTATCAAATAGAGCGCTAGCTAGAATTTATACATATATATACAAAACATGCACTAATACTTCATCTACTCAATACCTATATTTTGTCGAATAATCCTTCGGCGAAATTACCAAACCTTTCCCTCGTCTCGCTCCGCTAAAGACGCACTCCACTATATCGATGAACTCTTGCTTCGAATCCATCGCCCAATTTATCTTGTTGTTATTCCCGGTTCCTAAATCAATCATTATGTGCTTATTCCTGAAGAAAAACATGCACGTGCACGGATCGTACAATTCATACATCTCGTTAAAATCGGGGACTTCATCGATGTCCACTAAATACGTCACCGCAAAGTTTTTAATCTTCTCCGCGACGTTGGAGAGAATCTCGTCTTGGCGCATGCACGTCTCGTCGCCGTCTCGACCGAATCGGATGATGACGACGCGATCTTCCTCGGAGAGGATGGCTTGGTCCACGTGCCATCCGGTGTGAAGGTGAGGTAGGAGGTAGGACATTTGTTATTCAGAAGAGTGAGAGTGAGAGAGTGAGAGTGAGAAGAGAACTTTTACGTAGTATTGGTGAATTTGGAGTGGGGACAATTCCATTTTAGGTGCGTGGGGGCGTTTTGGTCAAAGACGTACTTTTTGTATTTATAAAATTTTCTCTCTCTTCTCTCTCTGGTTTACTTTATCTGCGTTTACTGCTCTTCTTCTTCCTCTTATCACCTCTCCTGTCCTCGTTGCTGGCTTCTTCGTCTTCTCTTCTCGCTTTCTCTTCCATTTCATCCCAGTCCAAAACCTCTTCGTCATCTTCGTCTTCCTCTTCGCTGGCATCTTCATCCTCCTCGTCTTCGTCGTACATAGACTCACTTTCGGATTCCGATTCCGATTCTTCCTCATCCGAGGACGGTTCGAATTCGGATTCCGGGTCGGAACCTTCACCTTCTTCTTCGTCCGAGGACGGTTCGTTATTCAAAAACTCCCAACCGCCGGCCTCTAACCATGACTCGGGGTCTTCTTTAATCTGCCTCAACAACGGCTTCCAGTTCAAGTTCGCTTTACCTTCGTAGTATTTCACTTCTAAAGTCGTCAACCATTGCTTAATGTTGTCAAGATTTTTCGAGGGGATCTGGTCGATTCTATGGACGTCTTTGTTGAAGTCTTTGAAAACGATGGCCATATCGAAGTTTTTCAAGTGGTAACCGACACGTTCCAAGTTGACGATTTCGATATCATTGGCGTGGATGACCAACGGAGGATAATCGATGAGTTCGACCAAACATGAAGCGGTCGGGACGATGCGCGCGGTAGATTTGTACGCGACCCCGTCGAAGGCTAAATCGTGGTACGGGGAATCGAACTCTAAACCCATTTTTGGGAAATCTTTCTCCCAGATTTCCTGGACGCGTTTGCAAAACTGAGCAAATTCTTTTTGCACTCGTTTTTGCCTCTCACGTTCTCGTTGTTCTTCCTCGATTTCGTCTGGATCGTACATGTTTTTGCGACTGCCGTCCAAGTTTTCCGTCGCTTCGATGACTTCTTGATAAAATTGAACGTCGTGAGTTTTCTTTTTCCCGATCATGATTGGATTTTTCAAGTGGAAGTGAATGAGCGTTTTCACTTCTTTCTTGGCCGGTTGGAAGAAGCACGAGCGGATGTTTTCGTACATAATGTCCGCTTGTTCATCCACTCTAGCGCCAATAAATCTCAAACCATTCGCATGAGCTTCGAGCGTGCCAGCTTTACGACCACCCCTGCCACCAAAGGTTGGAAGCATCCACAAACCAGTCAAGCGGTGGACTCTTCCGCTTGAAAGTTGCAACTTGGCTTGTCTAACCAACGTCGCGCGTTCGGCGCGTTCAGTTTCTCTCGTGACGACGTTCCTTCGTAACGTTTTGATTTCATTCACGACAAAATTGGCGTGTTTCGGATCGCTCGATCTATACGAAAGCTCTTTTAAGAAGATGCTGTTCGGAAATCGAATGGCGGGTAAGTATCCGGCGTTTGCGGCGGCCGAAGTGCCCATTGGGACTTGGAAGTTGATGCGAATGAAACTCGCGCCAGCATCTTGCGAGACCGAACACGATTTAATCGCCAACACGTGGAATGGGACGAGCATACCGCAAACTGGGAGTAAAACTGCCTCGCGATCGTTATCTATCGCGATGACTAACTCTTTACGAGGCGCAGGAACGTCCGTGATGGATTTGTACGCGACAAAATCCGCCGAAGCGCCGGCACCTTTCCCGCCCTTTTCGACGTCGTTTTGGGCGTTCATCAATCGGTCGTAAGTTTCGGCGTTTTTCTTATCCGCCAAGGCTTTTTGTTTACGCTGGCGATCTTCTTCGGCTTTGGCCGTGACGGCTTCGTCACCTCTCGTCTTCGCGTCGAGAATGACTCCACCTCTCGCACCGGTGTTCGCGATATCTTTATCCTCCTCGGCTCCGTCCTCTTCGTCGGATTCGTCGGATTCGTTGACGGCATAGGAAATGTCCGAAAGCTTTTTCGTGCTTGTCGTGAGCTCTTTGTTCGATGAACCTTCCGCGGTGACTTGCACGGAATCCGCGATCATAATCACGTAGTGTCGAGATCTGGATTTTTCGTCTGCAGATGTTTCTTCCAACCCGTTGACGCCTAAAGCGACGTTAAAGATCATGCCTTCCTCAATCGCGCTTTCGCACTTCCCGGAGAGCATATAAAACGCATCTTTAAACTCCAAGCCTAAAATAGAACCGACGTTCTTGTTCAACTTTGAACTTAAATTCATATCCTTCAACTTTTCGTTCTCTTTTTCCGCCTCTTCCAACGCTTTTTGTGCGGCTGCATACACATCTTTACACGACTTTCCCGGTTGTAAAGCCTCCACGGCGGCTTTTTGTGCCTTCAAACATGCCTCGTACACCGCCTCTTGCGTTTCCGTCGGATCAATCAAATACGTTCTCCCGATATTCGCGCAATATTGCGTGTGTCTCGCTCCCAAAGACACGTGAATAACCGCTGGAGTCGAGCCAAAGTGTAACTTCTTCTCTGAACACACCGCGTTATACTTCAAATCGTATTCGCCACCGGATTGAAAAATTGGCGGATAGCAAATATCCACGTCTTCATTACTAATGTCTTTCAACCCTAACGTTTTCGCGGGAGCTAAAATCGCATCCTCGGTTTTCTCGCTCAACTTAACGTGCGAAATCTTCAACTCTTCTTCAATCGCGTTTTCCACTTCGCTGACTGCAAACTTCATCGACTCCGAGCACAATTTCACGGCGTTGTCAACAAACTTCATCTCCTTCTCGTCTTTTCTCGATAAAACGCACGCGATGCCGGACGTCACATCCGCGAGCTTCTCTGCTCCGCCGAGTTTCTCGACCGCCATTTGCATCAAATTCCCTTCTTTCAATTCTTTCGCGCACGCGCCTACTTTCGCGCACTTTTCTTGTAAAATTTTCACCAGCGCTTCCACTTGTGCGGAACCGTCTTCGTTTTTCGGTTTTACGTGAACCGTCAATTTCCCTTTAATCGAAGATTCAATCGTCTCTCTCGCGGACTCTAACAGCTTAGCTTTTTTCCCGCTCGCGATCGCGTGCATTTCGTTGGCGTCGTCCCCGTCTTTTTTCACGAAAGCCATCACCGTATCGGGTAACTCGTACGAAAACAACCAAATCTCCAAACTCACCGCTTTCAAATATCTGAGCTCTTCCTCTTTGTTCGCGCCGGAACCGAGCAACACGCACTCCGCGCCATTGAAAAATGCCGCCGTTTTGGCATCCGACCACGCGTCGTAGAGCGAACGCAATCGTCGCCCGCACGATTCGAGATCCACGGACGGCCCCTCTTTCTTTTCTTCTCGTCGCTTCTCCTCGGACATGACGACGACGACAAAACGATGATTTAAAAAGAGATGGTGATTTCTCGCCCGTACCTTTCGATCTCTTCTTTATTCTCGACGAACGAAAAAAATCCCCCTCTCTTTCTCTCCCTCCCTCTCACCTCTGCCTCTGCCCGCGTCGTCCTCGTCCTCGGTTCCGACTCGCGTCGTTTTCTCCGAACGCAAAAAGCGACGATGATGATGATGTGTTAAAGGAATGGGAGAAAAGGAAAATGGTTTCCACAAATTTTGAATACTTTCGAGGAGTAGTTTTTGTGTGTTCCTTTTTTCTCTTTCTTTTTTTCCTTTTTGTCATTTGTCATTGGGGGTCTTTTTTCTCTTTTTTTGTTGAACATTGGATGTTGGAGGAGTCCAAAAAAATCCAAATAATTCGAAAACAAAAAAAGGGGAGACT
>MDTG01245190.1_pt1 | contig 13572 bp, 19 predicted proteins | sample 811421 | NCBI WGS metagenome assembly MDTG01 (sample SAMN05326645, study PRJNA326480) | marine metagenome | isolation source: seawater | place: Pacific Ocean: South East | collected 2011 | reverse complement strand
GTTTTCAAGATTTTCTATTAAAATTTTAAAAAACTTCATTTATGGATGAACTTTCTACATTATCAATTTCATTATCCATAGCTTCACTAGGAATATTCTTTTTATTTTTCTTTTCAAATGATGACGATGATCAAGATGGAGGAATGTTGATTAGATCAATTCAAAAAACAACTTAATTCAAGTAAATAATATATTTAATAATGACTTATAACCTATATAACCTGCATAAATGCAGCCAATAAAAATTAGGTATACTTCAAAAATTGCTAGATTTTTTTTCTTTAAAATTTTCATTTTAGAAATAATTCTAAAATAATTCTATTTACTGTGATCTCCATTAACATGAGTATTTATTACATCTACTATTTATCTCAAATTTATGAAATTATTAAACATAGACCTACAAATAACAAAATTGTAAAAATTATAATTTCCTTGGTAATTGAACCCTCTTCATTCTTTGAAAACATTAAAGAAATTACTGGAGATGTACTTAATAATGCCCAACCTATTCCTATTGGAAGTGTTTTAAAAACGATTTGTTGTAGCAATATACCGATATTTGTTCCTAAAAATATAGAAACTAAGAATCTTTTTTGCTGATTTTTATCTAAATTTTTTAAATAAAAATTCAATCTAAATCTTTTAATAGTTATTAAAAAAATTATTGCTCCCAATAATCTTATCTCTGTTGTGTGAAAAGGAGATAAATTAGTTTCTAAGAAAACTATTCTTGAAAAAAGTCCTCCTAATACCGCACAGAAAATAGATAAAAAAGGATATTTGTAAAGAGATAAATTATTTTTCTCTATATAAGCTGAATTTTTATCTATAAAATCAGTTTTTTTCCTTAAAATAATAAAAAGGGAGATAGAAATTATTGCTATTCCTATCCATGATTGTATTTTCAGATTCTCATTAATGAAGACTTCGCCAGTTAAAGCAGCAATCAGTGGAGAAAGAGTTTCTATTGATAAGGTTTTTCTTGTCCCAATTACTTGTAATGATTTTATATAGAAGGTATCGCCCAAGCCAATTCCTACAATTCCGCTTAATAATAAAATTAATATATACTTTAATTCAGTTGAGAAGTTGAAACTTATAAGAGCAGGTAAAAAGAGTAAAAATGCTATTATGTTTTTTAATAAATTAATATCTAATGATTTATATTTTTTAGTTTGAGATCGCCAAATAAAACATGCATAAGTCCAAGAAATAGCAGCTCCAAAAGCAGAAATAATTCCAATCACATCAAAGAATAAGTAAAAAAGATTAATTCATAAATCGAGTCAAAACTAGAATAAAAACATACAGAAGAATTAAAACACCTGGTAGGTATTGAATTAGAGATCTTAGATTATTTAATTTCATAACTTTTTAACTACAAACATACATCTAATATAATGAGAAATTTGATTCCTATTACATAAAATTTTGATTTAATAAATTAATATAAAAATTATTTATCAATAAAAAAGAATATTTTATGATCTCAGAATAGAAAAAAGTTTTTGAATAGATGTTTATCAATAAAAAATCCCTCCAAAAAAAGAAAATATATTGAATCAATCATTTTTTATTTTTTTAATTGATTCTTTTTCTAAAATCAAGTAAAAATTAAAATAACTAGGTGTAATAATGATGAAAGATGAATGTTTGGGCTCTGAGACTTATGATGATTTAGGTTTTAAATCTGATGAGGAATTAAATAGAGAGATTCAAAAACTTATTCAAGTTAGAGAAGAGTTCACAAATAGTTCTGAATTAATTTCTTCTAAATAAATTTTTAATAGATTTTAAATAATTAAACAGGATTTTTCCTATTTGGATACAAACTTTCTAATTGTTTTCTCCTTTTAACTTTTGCATTAATTCTCTCTTCTTTTTCCTTTTTTTTGATTTCATCATTAATTTTATTTTGCCTGTAACCAATCCATAAAAGAATCCAAACCAGAGAAGTTCCTAGCAAAAGAGCTGTGTATTGACTAGTCATTGGAAAGCTAGCCTCAGAATATTTAACGTATGAAAATATTAGAATCATCTAATTAAAATAATCTATAAAAATACTTAATGTGTTCATATACCCTTAAATATTTAAATTAAAAGTAAAAATCTAATTTGTATAGCAAAGTTTCGACGGTTCAATTTATTGAGAATTAATAGTTTAAATTTCCCTAATTATTGCTTGCTATGATTAGATTAATGCGTTGTAAAAAAATTGGATACTTTTGATTTAGCTGTCATTGGAGGCGGGGCGGCAGGTTTTATGACAGCTATAACAGCTGCTGAATATGGGGTTGAAAAGATAATAATTCTTGAAGGCTCTTCAAAACTTATGGAAAAAGTCAGAATTAGTGGTGGAGGTAGATGTAATGTAACTAATGCGACATGGATACCAAATGAATTGGTCGAAAATTACCCTAGAGGAGGTATGCAGCTTTTAGAGGCATTTAATCGTTTTGCAGCTGGGGACATATTGGATTGGTTCGAAAAAAGGGGATTAAAATTAAAAATAGAAGAAGATCTTAGAGTATTTCCAGTTTCCAATTCATCTTTGGATGTAATTGATTGCTTAAAAAAAAGAGCATTTTCAGGAAATGTTGAGATTTTAACTAAATTTTTTGTAAAGCAAATTTTAAAAACTCCTGATAATCTTTTTACTATTACTAGTAGTAAAAACAATAATATAATTTCAAAAAATATCATTCTTTCTACTGGAGGGCATCCTAGTGGACATAAATTAGCTCAAAATCTTGGTCATAGCATAGTAAAACCAGTTCCCTCACTTTTTACTTTTTCTATAAAGGAACCAAATTTAAATGAATGCAGTGGTGTATCAATTAAAAATATCGATATAGAAATTAAACTAAAAAATAAGACTTTTCAAAACAGGGGAGATTTATTAATAACTCATTGGGGTTTTAGTGGCCCTGCTGTGTTGAAACTTTCGTCAATAGCCGCGAGAGATCTTTTTGAACAAAAATATAAATGTAATTTAATAATTAAATGGTCTAATTTGGATTATAAAGATTTAAAAGAAAAAATTAATTATTTAAAAGAAAATAGGGGGAAAATGAATTTAATTAATTTAAGACCTTTCCCATTCTTAACGAAAAGATTATGGATATTTTTACTTAATAAAATGGAAATCAATATACATAAGAAGTGGGCAGATTTGCTAGCTGATGAAAGAGAGAGGATGATAAATTACCTTTTAAAAGATGTATATACCATTACTGGTAAAGGTCCATTTGGAGAGGAATTTGTTACTTCTGGAGGTGTAAAAATCAATGAAGTTAGTTTTAAAAGTATGGAAAGTTTAATATGTCCTGGATTGTTTTTTTCAGGGGAGGTTTTAGATGTAGATGGTATTACTGGAGGATTTAATTTTCAACATTGCTGGACAAGTGGATGGCTTGCTGGGAAGGCCATTGCACAGTTAAAAATAAAGTAACAAATCAATAAGTTTATCTTTTTTTTATTAAGTATTGGTGAGAAAAGAATTTTTAAAGTGTCTTTAATTTTAAAGTTATTTGACATAGAAATTGATTATGAAAAATCTAATTTCCAAAAAAGAAGAAGAAGAAAGTAGGTTAAAAGCATTAGCTGAATATAGGATTTTGGGAACTAAGCCAGAATCATGTTATGACGATATTACGCAAATTGCTGCTTCAACTTGTAACGTTCCAATATCTCTAATGACTTTGGTAGATAAAGATAAACAATGGTTTAAAGCAAAAGTTGGATTAGATATACCTGAAACTCCAAGAGATTGGTCTTTTTGCACTCATGCAATCAAGGAAAATAACCCATTGATTATTCATGATGCTTTGCAAGATAAAAGATTCATAAATAATCCATTAGTAACTGGCGATCCTGAGATTCGTTTTTATGCTGGGTTTCCTCTTAAAAATAAAGATGGTATGAAGCTTGGTACTCTTTGTGTTATTGATAGAAAACCTGGTCATTTATCTGCTCAGCAACTTAACATAATGGAATTATTGTCTAAACAAATAGTTGCTTTTTTAGAGTTAAGAAAAAAATCATTAAACTTATTAGATGCATTATCTAATATACATAAGCAGGAAGGTATTATTTCTGTTTGTTCTTATTGCAGAGAAGTAAAAAATAAAGAGGGTGATTGGATGCATTTAGAAAAATATCTTTCTAAAATTAGTGATATTAGATTTAGTCATGGAGTTTGTGATAATTGCATGGAGAAGCATTTCCCAGACGTTATTGAGGTATGGAATAAAAAAGATCTTTTTTGAAGAAGGTCACAAAAACTATCTAGACTCTTAATTTTTGTTATTTGATTTTTAATAATTATTTTATTTCCAAACGATTTCATCAGCTGCTAGTTAGTATTGTATAAATTTTAACTAAAGAATGTTAATAGGGAATTTAATCGCAGGAGATATAGCGAAAAGTGCACTTGTGGCTTATGTCCATTATCTAGGAATCATATTATGTTTCGGCTCTCTATTATTCGAAAGATTAACTCTTAAAGTTGGTCTTAGTAGAAACGAAACTATATCTATGATTATTGCTGATGTAGTTTATGGCTTGGCCGGAGTCGCCATATTGGTGACAGGTATCTTACGAGTTAAGTATTTCGGCCAAGGAGGAGATTTTTATACTGGCAATCCAGTCTTTTGGATTAAAGTTTCACTTTATATTTTGGTGGGATTGCTTTCTCTTTATCCAACAACAACCTACATCTTATGGGCCATCCCATTGAGCAAAAATAGATTGCCAGAAATCTCAGAAAACCTTGTTAAGAGGTTTAGATTTATTATTACAACTGAATTGTTAGGCTTTGCAACTATACCTTTTTTTGCGACTCTTATGGCAAGAGGGGTTGGTTTAGGTTGAGTAATAGTTTGAATTTAAAAAGAAATTGCTTTTTAAGTAAAAATAAAGAATATCGATGGAGTTTAAGTTATGAGATTTCTAAATCTGAAAAAGAAATAATATTTATTGGATTAAACCCTTCTTTGTCAGATTCTATTTTTATAGATAATACTTCAAAAAAAATAATCAAAATCAGTAGAAATTTTAATTATGGTAAATTGAAAATACTAAATTTATTTGCTTTAATTTCAAGTAACCCAAAGAAATTATTTATTCATAAAAATCCTGTTGGTTATCTAAACAATGAATGTATAAAAAAAAACTTAAAACATTGGTCTGAAAATAATAAGTGTCATCTATGGTTAGGCTGGGGTAACAAAGGCGTTTTTCTTAATAGAAATAAAAAAGTTTTAAAAAAAATAATGAAATTTTACTCAATAAAAAGAGATAACTTTGATAATCCCTTAGGAATACTTTGTATTAAAAAAACATCTGAGGGCAATCCCATACATCCTTTATATTGTTCTGACGATTCTATTCTGCAATCTGAATAATAATTAAATAAAGCCTTTTCAGTAGAAATGTAGATTTAGCTATTAAGCTGTTATTATGTTACTTTTTATTTATGTAAAAAATGTGGAATATGAAAATTTCCAAGCAATTAAAAAAATTAAAAAATTTAAATGTTGAGGCTGAAAAATGCTTAACAAGAGAAGAAGCTAAAAAAATAATTGATAAAGCTAATAAAGCTCAAAGTAAAATAAATAAATAAAAAAAGTTGGATTACTTTTCATAAAAAACTTTTATTCCTAATAAGTTTTTCAAGAAGTTGTTTTCGTGTGACTTTCTAATAAATACTTATAAATATTTTAAAGATATCTAATAAAAAACATCTTGATTTAATATATACATTTTCTTTTTTTATCTATGCCTAAATTCTAGAAATTATTAATCGGAGTTTTTATTAAATGCATTAAGAGCTTGTAATGCCATATTTAAGTGTACTTCCATAGCTCCTAAAGCAATTAGTGAATTTGAAGATTTATCTTTTAATAAATTTTCGTTTCTTTTAGAAATCGTTTTGATTACGTCTTTGGTAACGGTTTCCCAATTATTTATTAATTCGTCAAATTCCTTTTTTTCGGGACTAACTAAATTTTCTAAATCGTTATATGAGTTAACCTCTTTTTGTGCTTTATGCATCAAAAAACTTAATTTTTTATGGCTTATAGCTTGAGGTAAATTGTTAGATTCACTCATTTTAGTTACCAAATTCATCTATAAATTTAACCAATTGAGTGAATATTTGCTAGTGTTTAAATGGTTGTAATGACCGACCTCAGAATTAAAGATGCGTTTCTAAATAATTCACTTTAGAACCCATTACAAACTTTTCATTAATTAATTGCTTGAAAAAATCTCCTCTTTCTTCATAATTTCTAAACTGATCAAAACTTGAGCATGCTGGTGAGAATAATAATGTAATAAACTGATCCTTTTTTAAATAAGTAAATATATTATCTATTACTTGTGCAATATCTCTAAATTGAAAAATACTTTTCTGAAATCCTCCATCAATTAGCGCTTTTTTCAGGACTTCTGAACTCTCCCCAAAAAGGAAAATAGCTTTAGCTCTTTTATTTAAAACTTTTATCCATTCACCATATTGATTTCCTTTTAGTCTTCCCCCGCTGATTATTAAAAGTTCGCCTTTAATTGCATTTATGCCTGCAATAGAAGAATCAAAGTTTGTGGCTTTACTATCGTTAATTATTTCTAAATAATTTTTTTTGTAAATAGTTTCCAATCTATGTGGAAGTTGTTGATAGCTATTTAAAGCATCCTTAATGTTTTTTGCAGATAATCCAACTTTTCTTGCAGCTGCAATAGCCAATAATAGATTTTGAATATTATGCCTTCCTTTTAAAATAAAATTATCAGGCTTAAAAAGTCTTTCATTTCTTTCAAAAATATATTCTTTATCATCTATCCAATAATCACAATTTTTTATAGCTGATTTATGAAAACTAGTTGTTATCCAAATTCCATCTGATAGAAATCTATAATTTTTTCTTAAATATACATCATCATAATTGTAAATTCTGTATTCAGCTTTTTCTAGTAATCTGTTTTTTATTGTGAAATAGTTTTCAATAGTTTTATGCCTCTCAAGATGATCCTCTGTAAATGTTGTCCAAATCCCAATTTTAGGTTTTATTTCAGGTGCTATTTCTATTTGATAACTACTTAATTCAGCTACAAGCCAGTCAATATTAACTTGTTTTTCAGAGGAAGCAAATTTGCATAATGGAATTCCAATATTGCCAGCAAAAGGTGCAAATAAATCATTTTTGCAAAGTATATGGCTTAGTAAATGAGTAACTGTTGTTTTACCATTAGTTCCAGTAATCCCAATCCATTTTGTGTGTTTAAAAAATTCCCATGCAATATTGATTTCTCCTATTACTTTAATTCCTCTTTTTTTTAATTTCAAGATAGTTTCATGGTCATAAGGTATTGATGGACTTACAACCACATATTCAATTTCTTTTATCCTGGGATGAAGCTCTTCAAATAAAAATTTTTTTTTAAGAGAAACAAATATATCAATTTTTTCCAGTTCTTTTTTTGTTTCGATGAGTTCTTGATTATATTTACTTTCCCAAACAATTACTCTCTTACCAATACTTTTTAAATACTTAGCAGCCCAAAATCCAGATTTACCTAATCCAATAACAAAAATTAAGTTTTTTTCATTACTAAGATAATTTTTCTTTATCATTAAATTTATAATTGGATTAATAATAAATGGATTTGTAGATTTATTCAATGATCGGAAATTCTTTACCTATTTATCTAGTTTTCTAAATAACAGCTTTTAAATGGAAAATAACGATACTGATTTTTGGTTCTCTTGGTTTTATAAAAAATGGGAAAAAAATTCCCCTGGTGATTTGATCGATAAGGGTTTAAATCCATCCCAGATAGCAGAAAGATTTGTTAACGATAACCACGATTATTTAATTGAATTATCAAAAAAAATTGATGATAAAAATTATGACGCTTTAATAGAGTTCATGAAACTTTCAGAATGTGAATTGCATATTCTGAAATATTTTCTTAGGTTGGTAAAATTGAAAAACTCATAAAAAACTACTAATAATTTCCATACTTTTTTCCCATAAAATTTTCCTTTCCTTTTTATTCACTGCATAAGGAGAAGTAGGGGATAATTTAGGATAACCTCTGAAGTTAAATTTAGGCCCATAATGATCTCCTCCTTTCGCCTCTGGAGATGTCGCGGCAAAAAGTTGAGGAAGTGAACCCATCTCTGCTGATTGAAAGATTGGACTAAATAATTCCATAGAAAAAGTTTCTAATGGACTTGGTTTAGGTTTTTGCGCTGAAAATAGATTTGTTTTTGCTATTCCAGGGTGTGCAGCCAAAGATAATATATTTTTGTACTCAAGATTTTCATTAAGTTCCAATGCAAACATTACATTTGCCAATTTGCTGTTAGCGTAGGATTCCCATTTATTGTAGTATTTCTCAGCTTTTAAATTTTGCCATCCTACTTTTCCAAAAAATTGCGCACCTGATGTTACTGTGACAATTCGAGATTTTTCTTGTTTCTCAATAATTGGGATTAGCTTCAAAGTCAATAACATATGAGCTAAATGATTGACCGCAAATTGTATTTCATATCCTTGAGCACTTAATGTTTTTGGGGGATGCATTATTCCGGCATTATTAATCAACAAATCAAGTTTTTCAAAATTATCATATATTTTAGGTTGTACATTTTTGATATTATTTAAATCTGATAAATCTAATTCTAATGGAGTAAAAATTCCTTTCGGATTTAAAGCTTTAAGCTTTTGGATAGCTATTTTAGACTTCTCAAGTGATCTACAAGCAATTATTACATGAGCTCTTTTTTCAGCTAAAGCCTTAGACGTGTAATAACCAAGGCCGCTATTAGCACCAGTAACGAGTGCTATTTTGCCTTCTAAATTGGGTATCTCAGAGACATCCCAATTTGTTCTTTTATTTTTGGGAATTGTTGCAGTCATTTTATTGTCTTTCTATCGGCTTAAAATTTACCGAATTTTAGTTATGCTATTGCAATATCGTATATGCTCTTAAAAAGTATCGCGAGCAAATTATTGTGAATAATTAAAGTTATTTTTTAATTACATATTGCCATTCATTGTTTTGAGAAAAGCTTGTTTCTCGAAGTAACTGAAGTTTCCTGCTATTTATTTTTATGACTAATCCATCAGTTGGGTATTTTGCAAATATTTTTCCTTCTAACCAATTTTTTTTATATATTTCGACTTCGCTTGTAAAATTTGTGTAGTAACTGTGAGGGGTACTAAAACCACATTTCTTAAGATAGTTAAGGGTCTCATACTGGTTAAGTCTTCCATTAAGTATTTGGAAACAGCAAAAGCTGAGACTTTCTCTAAGCCCTTCTTTATCTTTGAGGAATTTGCTTGTAATTCGTTGGGAAATTCCGGCAATCTGGTTTGTAGCGTATAGTTCACCTCTAACTTGAAAATTGCGTTTGATAAGAATACTATCGGGGACATCTTTAATTTGTTTAATTTTGCTTGAGACATCAAAACCTTCTCCAGAAATAGCTTTACTAAACTTGCCATTAATATATTTAATTGCAATAGGACAGCCATCAATTTTTGGTTGTATGCTTAATCTTGTTTTTTTAAGTAAACCATCTAAAAATTCTTTATAGTTTTCTTTTTTTAATTTAGGCAAAAGTTTATTATTCTTTTTATTAAAGTAATCTTCTTGAGGATCAGTTTGCATTAAAGCCCTTTCGAGTTGATCAAATGCTTTGTCTGAAATTAGAGCATTACCTATTCGATACTGCTCATCAAGATTTTTTACATTTTTTTCTAATAATGCTCGCATAACATTTTTTGATAAATATTTAATATCTATTAGAAAAATTTTTAATTAAATTAAAATTTTGGATAATGGTTAGGAGGAAAGTCAAAAAAAATCCTACTTAACATGAATTATTCTCTTATGAAGTTAGTGAATCAAGAGTATAAAATGTACAAATTAGATGTTTAAATTGAATACTGAAATCATACATATTTTCATGAGGTCCCAAATTTAAATATTTTCAGTGTCGAATTCACATATCAATTTTTAGTATTTCGCTCAATTAAATAAAAAATTTTTTAGGGTTATCAAAAAATGTCAATTTTATTAAGTGCACAAAATATTTGGGAAGATTTTGCTATTAACAAAATGAAAGATTATGCAAAATTAAGAAATTTTGATTTCGGGCCAAATAATCAAAGTTCAGTTTCAAAACTATCTCCTTTTATTACTCACAGATTATTATTAGAGTTTGAACTTATAAATGATATTAAAAATAAATATAAAGCTAATAACTCGATCAAGTTTATTGAAGAAATATATTGGAGAGTTTACTGGAGAGGTTGGATGGAAAATAGGCCAAAAGTTTGGCAGGATTTTATTTCAGAAAAAAAATTAGTCTATGATCATAAGTCCTATGAGAGAGCTATTAACGGTACTACAGAATTAGATTTCTTTAACTCATGGGTTGAAGAGTTAAAGAGTTATAACTATTTACATAATCATACTAGAATGTGGTTTGCTAGCACTTGGATATTTAATTTAGGCCTTCCATGGCAGTTAGGTGCTAAATTCTTTTTCAAATATCTGTTTGATGGTGATGCCGCATCAAATCTTCTCAGTTGGAGATGGGTAGCAGGTCTTCAAACAAGAGGTAAACAGTATCTTTTTTCTTCTGCAAATCTCAGTAAATTCTCTAACAATAGATTCAATGTAGACAAAATTAGTAATAAAAATATTTTCTTAGAAGAATCTAATCCTATTTCATTAGTTGATGATATCTATAAATGTAATATGGATAAAAAGTCAAATAATTTGCTGTTGTTTGAAAATGATTTGCATATTGAAACTCTTAAGAATATCCTTCCGAAATATGAGAATACTTACATTATTTTATTAAAAAATGAACAAAGACAAATAAAACTATCCGAATCTGTTATTCAATTTAAACAAGAAATAATCACTGAGTTTATTGAACGATTTGATAATCTTAAACAAATTGATGCCAGTTCATTGCAAAGTCAATTTGAAGACATAACAAAATTAGATCTTGTTTATCAAGGAATTGGAGAAAATAATGATTTTATAAATGATTTTAAAATTACAAATAACAAAAAAATATTTAACCTCGTTAGAGATGAAGATTTATTTGCTTGGAAGTTTGCCAAAAAAGGTTTTTTTAAATTTAAAGAAAATATTCCAAAAATCAACCAAAAAATAGTTGAAAACTTTAAAAAATAAAAACTAAATATTTTTGGATGCTTAAATTATTTCTGCAAGCAGAAATTAACTTAACTTATAAGTATAAATACTTAATTAGAGATCACTTTTGCCGTTTAATCCACGATGGAATCTGTTACTAGTTATTTTTACTTAAGGATATTTATTTATAGTGCTTTCAACAATTCTTACAAAATCGTTCAGTAAAGATACTGCTTTATTAATTCTTAGAGTAATAACAGGTACAGTTCTCATTCATCATGGTTATGAAAAACTTGCAAATATAGAAAATTTTGCTGATGCTTTTGTGAGACCTTTACACTTACCATTCCCGATATTCTTATCATATGTTGCTGCTTTTTCTGAAATAGGAGGTAGTTGGCTACTAATTATTGGTTTAGCCACAAGATTTGGAGCCTTAGCTATTGTGGGAACTATCTCAGTAGCTATTTATCACGCTTTAATAACTGCAGGATTCAATATTTTTCTTCTAGAACTTTTGCTTTTATATTTTGCTTCAGCCACCTCAATCGCGTTAACTGGTCCTGGAGATTTTTCTTTAGATGAAGTCATTATTAGAATTCTAAAATCCGAGGATGTTGAAGAAGAAGAAAATATAATTAAATCCAGGACTGCTTCACAGCAAGAAGTTAAAGAAGAAATTACTAAGGGTGGTTTATTTCAATTTCTTCAAGCCAACATTCTTTCAGATACCTCAAGATAGATTTTTAGGATAAAGATTGTTTATTAGTTCTTCCCTTCTACGATTTGAATTAATTTTCTGAAATTTTATCCTCAATGTTGCTTCTGTAAGACTTATAAAAAATCCTAAAGCTGTAACCCAAGATAAAAAAATTAAGGGGTTTTCAGGAATTTCTGAAAAATCCATTTGAATAATATTTCTTCTCTAAAATTGGCTGAAAGTAATTCTTTTTTCAACAAAATTAAACAATTTAGAAATATTTTATGGATTTACTTCCACTTTATCCCATTTATTTTTTCTCTCCCATATAAATCTTCTATGAACAGGTTGTTCTAATTTAAGTAGATCTACTGAGTAGATTTCAAAATTCAATACTACAAAATTTTTAGGTTTATATGAATTATTTGGTAACTCATAATTAGATTCAGTCTCATAATTTATATTCTTACCAGGATAACCCCAAAACCAGGGTAATTTTGATTTGTAAGACAATTTTTCCCAATAATTTGCGTCAGTAATTAATTCATTTATTTCTCCTTTGAATCTAAATTGCGATTTGCTCTTTAAAAAAAACCATAAAATTTCTGCATTAGGATTCAACTTAAGATGTTCAACTTTTTCACTTCTTCTATCAGTAAAAAGAAGTATTGAGTTATCTGTTCTCCAACCTCTGAAAACAACTGTTCTTAATCTAGGCTCATTCTTATCATTAACAGTAGCAAGCTGAACCCATCTGCTTGTAGGGGATTTACCTTCCTTTTTTCTAGATGATTTTAATTCTTGCCTCCACATTGGTAAATTGTTTTTAAGCATTAAATTTAGGGAAAAGTAAGCCAGTCTTTTTCTTATATCCTTCGAATGAATCATATTTTGCTAATGATTTGTCTTTTTTTAACATTCTTGGTAAAAAGACTACGAAGAAAAATATTGCAAGAATTATAAATGGTAAGAAACTCATCGAAAGTATTGCAAACGATAAATAAATCAGTATTTCTCCAAGGTAATTTGTGTTTCTTAAATTCTTGAAAAACCCTTCAGTTATTAGATCTTTTTTTATTTTTAGAGTGAAATATTTTTGAGCATCACTAGCAAAGTGTAAAAAGACTCCGAGTATATTAATTGATATAGATGCAGCAATAATTATGTTTGGAACAGATTTTTGAGAAGAAATTAAAATAAAAGGAGCTATCCAGTAGCTACCAAGGAAAATAAAACCAGTAACTGAAGTTAAAAAATTAATATTTTCTTTGAAATAAGGGTCGGGAAATATTTTTTCTTTTAATAGCCAAAGCAATCCATAAGTTCCGTGTAACGCTAAATAAACTAAAGGGGCAATAGTAAAATTGTTGTAAAAAGACATCAAGCCCAATATTACAAAGGCGGTTAGCCCTTTGTGAATATTAATTATTTGATTAAGTTTCATTTTTTTTAATAATCTAAAAAATGAAACTATATTTTGTGGATCTCGTTCTAATTGTCTGAGTTGTGATGGGCGATACTGGATTCGAACCAGTGGCCACTACCGTGTCGAGGTAGTGCTCTACCACTGAGCTAATCGCCCTATTAGAGAGTTTAAATTAGACCCCCTTATATGAAAATAGCAGGTTGTGTTTCATTTTCTAAGTAATTTAACTTTCCATCTTTCTCTTTTTGTGATTTCTAAATTT
>MDTG01294208.1_pt1 | contig 13573 bp, 16 predicted proteins | sample 811421 | NCBI WGS metagenome assembly MDTG01 (sample SAMN05326645, study PRJNA326480) | marine metagenome | isolation source: seawater | place: Pacific Ocean: South East | collected 2011 | reverse complement strand
GCAGACCCTGTAATGAAATTATTTTTCATCATAATTAAGCAATAAATAGCCTCATGGACTGATGCTGCCCCTAAAGGATGACCTGATAAAGATTTAGTTGAACTAATTTTTGGAATTTCATTTCCAAAAGTCTCTTTTATTGCATTTAATTCAGTAATATCTCCAACTGGAGTTGATGTTCCATGAGTATTAATATAATCAATTTTATTATTAGAAGTTGCCATAGCCATTTTCATACATCTTACAGCTCCCTCGCCCGATGGTGCTACCATATCGTAACCATCTGAAGTTGCGCCATAACCAGTTAATTCTGCATAAATTTTAGCACTCCTTGCTTTTGCGTGTTCATATTCCTCAAGTACTAATACACCGGCTCCACCGGCTATTACAAATCCGTCTCTCGTTTTGTCATATGCTCTAGACGCAGTTTCAGGAGCATCATTATATTTTGATGATAAGGCAGTCATTGCATCAAACATTGCAGTCATTGCCCAATGAATTTCTTCACTACCACCTGCAAATACAACATCTTGTTTACCCATTTGGATTAATTCCATTGAATTTCCAATACAATGCCCACTAGTTGCACAAGCAGAGCTCATTGTATAATTAGTTCCTTTAATTTTAAATGGAACAGCAAGTGTTGCCGACGCAGTGCTTGCCATTGTTCGTGGAACTATGAAGGGCCCCATTAATTTTGGAGTTTTAGCTCTAGTTTTATCCGCTGCTAAAATTACATTTTCAATTGAGGGACCCCCTGAACCCATAACAATTCCTGTTTTAAAATTACTTACTTCATTCTCCTCTAATCCTGAATCTTCAATCGCCTCTTTCATAGCAATATAATTATAAGCAGATCCTGAACCCATAAATCTTATGGTTTTTCTATCTATATGATCATCTAATTTTATATTTGGTTTTCCATGTATATGACTTTTAAGATTATGTTCTTTGTATTCTTCTGAATATGAAATTCCAGATTTTGAATTTAATAATGATTGATATACCTCTTCTTGATTGTTACCTAAACAAGAAACTATCCCCATACCTGTAACTACTACTCTTCTCATTTTTATTTAAATAGCCCTACTTTAAGATTTTCTGCTGAATAAATTTTTTTACCATCCGCCAATAAAATCCCATTTGCAAGACCAACTGTTGTTTCACCTTTTATAATTATCCTCTTCATATCTATTTCATATGTTGCCATTTTGACATTTTTAAGAACTTCTCCTGTAAATTTTACAGTACTGACACCAAGTGCCCTGCCTCTTCCAGGATTTCCTAACCAACCTAAAAAAAACCCAACCAATTGCCACATTGCATCAAGTCCCAAACAACCTGGCATAACTGGATCTTCTTTAAAATGACAATTAAAAAACCATAAATTCTCTTTTATATCAAGTTCTGCTTTCATCGATCCTTTATTGAAAGATCCTTTATTATCGTTAATTTCTGTAATTCTATCAAACATTAACATTGGAGGAGATGGTAATTTTGCATTTCCTGGTCCAAAAAGTTCACCATTTGCACAACTTATTAAATCGTTATAATTAAAGGAGTTTTTTTTCATAAGTTTTGAAATCCTTAATACTTGATTATTTAACATTATAATATAGAAATTGTTGACAAATATTATTAGCTATCAATGAAAAACTTTATTAATTTTACAGAAAAGTTAAGAAATTCAGGCTTAAGACCCACAAAACAAAGAATTAAAATCTGCGAAGTATTGTTTAATAATGAAAAAACGTTCCATTTTACGATAGCAGAATTAGTAAAGAAAATTCAATTAGAGGCTGAAAAAAAAATATCTTTAGCTACTGTTTATAATACTGTTCATGCCTTTGTAAATAAGGGCTATTTAAAAGAGATATCTATAAATTCTAATGAGAGCTATTTTGATACTAATACTTCAGATCATCATCATTTTTACGATGAAAAAAATAATGAGTTAATTGACATAAATAAAAATGAAGTAGAATTAATAAAAATAAAAAAAAATATTCCAGGAAAAAAAATAAACTCTATTGAGATTTTGTGTAGAATTTCTGATAAAAAATAGATTAGAATTGTTCTAAACTATTGACATTTTAAAAACTGTATATATCTATCCTTCTATGGATAAGAATAAAATACCTGAAGTAAATTTTAGAATAAGTCAAGATTTGTCTGATGGAGCTAAGAATAAAAATGAAACTAGAACTCCTCCAGAAATATGCAAATTAAGAAAATGGATTACAAAGTCATCAAAAGATTTTTTTGCCGATAAAAAAGTAATAGTATTTTCTTTGCCTGGTGCATTTACACCTACTTGCTCAACTCAGCAATTACCTGGTTTTGATGATAATTTTCACGAATTTCAAAAACATGGTATTGATGAAATTTATTGTATTTCAGTCAATGATACCTTTGTCATGAACGCTTGGTCTGAGTATCAAAATATAAAAAATATTAAAATGATTCCGGATGGAAATGCTCAATTTACTGAAAGAATGGGTATGCTAATTAGCAAAGAAGATAAAGGATTTGGTAAAAGATCATGGAGATATGCTATGATTGTAAATAACTGCACAATTGAAAAAATGTTTGAGGAAGCGGGCAAAGGAGACAATCTGAAAGAGGATCCTTATGAAGCATCTTCTCCAGAAAATGTACTTAAATATTTAAAAAATAATTAGTAATAAGATTGCGATTGCAAACCATTCTCAATTAAATGTTCGATTTGTCGCTACATAAAGAAACTTTACCTCTTTAAACTTTTTGATGTATAAAAGATTAAATATTAAAACTTATGAACAGCTTAAATTTTAGCGATTTTTATAAAGTACCCGATTTAAAATTTGATATTAGAGCACTGAGAGAAAGTTTAGAACAGGTGCTAAACAAAAAGAATTTTAATTCTCTTGGCATATCTCATTTTGGAGCAATACCAGTCAATCAAATACCAAACTCAGATGTGTCTACCAAGGGTCACAATGTTAGAGGAAAATATTGGACAATAGCAGACGAAACTGGCAAAGAAGTTGTTAGAGATATAGATATTGACGAGTCAAAATATACTCAGTTGGTTCCTGAATTTGAAAACACATATTTTAAGGAAGTATATGATATTCTTACCAAAAAGTTTAAACTTGGAAGAGTTAGATTATTATTAAAAGAACCAAGATCAACTTTAAGTTGGCACAAAGATCCAGAGTGTAGACTTCATGTTCCAATTATAACAAATCAGGGGTGCTCCATGGTTATCGAAAATGTAGCAAAGCATTTACCCGCTGATGGAAATGTTTGGATTACTAATAATACCAAATATCACAACTTTTTTAATGGTGGAGAACAGGCTAGAGTTCACTTGGTTGCTTGTGTTCTTGAAAGTCCTTTTAAAAATTAAATGGAAATAACCAGCGGAATATTTAAGGCAGCAGGCACTGTCTACAAAGATAATAAAGGCTCAATTCTTCGCACAATAATTTATACAATTGGACATTTTGCAATTGCAATAACTGTCTTAATGATGGTTGCAGATGTATCATTTTATATTGCTTTAACAGATGCAATAGTAGAACCACTTGCTAATTCTATATGGTATTTCATTTTAGATAAGTGGTGGGCGAGTAAATCAAAAAAAAAATAATCTTATAAAAAAACAAAAAAAAAAGCGAATGATAATTATTATCAAAAAAAATGAGTGAATGATAATCATTCGCTAAAAATTTAATTGAAATTTTTTTTTTTTATTTCTTATTTTAAAAATATGGAAATTCAAAATTATAATTGTAAAAAATGTGGATTAACAATTTCATCTGTTTGTTCTAAGTGTGATAAAGTAGTTGATGTTAAAGTGCTCAGTGATGGATGTATTGTTCAAACTACTAAGTGTACTGATTGTGCAAACGTCCCAGTCATAAAAGATGTTTGTGCTCAACAAAAATAGTAGATTTTTAGTTTTTAAAATATTTTTTAATTAAATCCCCACAAGTTGGTTTTATCAACCCAACCGGTGTAATCCCCAGTTTTAACTTGACACCACTTAGGTTTACATTTTTTTAAAACCAATAATCTTCCTTTGTCCAGCTTTACTAAAGGCTCAGAGAACTTCGTAGCTTTTTTGAAAAGAATTTTTTGTGAAGTAGTTATTAAAGACTTTGAATCTTTTAGTTGAGATAAATGTATCCATCCACTATTGTTTTTAAGATCAATAATTCTTCTAAAATTTTCTTTTTTGTCGATTACTTTTAAAGGAAGGAGTTTTTTTTTGTATATATATTTGATTGGATAATCAAAACTAGGTCCATATCTTACATTAACTTTTTTATTTTTGAGCATTACAAAGTATTCTTGATTAGCGAATGATACGTTTGAAAAAAGAGTAAAAAAACATGCAATAATTATTATTTTTACGCGCATATACAGTTTTTTCTTTTTTTAAAAAACACTTTCCTAAATTTTAAGTTTAATAAATCTAAAATTAATATATGAGAATTTAAATTATTTTTTATTCCAACAATAAACTTTATTGCTTCATTTGCTTGAAAATTTCCAATAATACTTGCTGTCGTACCTAATATACCTTCAGACTCACAGTTAAATATTTCATCAGAAGGCACTGACTGATAAAAACATTTTAAACAAGGACCTTTTTTTGATTTGAAATCAAAGTTAAATAAATGACCATCGTATCTACTAATTGCTCCAGAGATAAATTTTTTTTTAAATAAAATTGAAAATTTATTTAAAAGCAACTTTGTTTTAAAGTTATCACTTCCATCAATTATTATATCAAACTTTTCAACTATTTTTCTTAAGCTGTTATCATTTGCCCTACTTTTAAATACAATTATCTTTGTATCTTTATTTATTAAACTAAGTTTTTTTTTTTGCGACAACGACTTTAAGTTTTCCAACATCCGATTTTTCGTAAAGAATTTGCCTATGTAGGTTTGATAAATCAATTTTATCATAATCCATTATCCCTATCTTTCCCACACCAGCTCTAACTAATAAATCTGCAACTGGAGTTCCTAGTCCACCCATTCCTACTATAAGGATTTTTGAATTGATAATTCTTTCTTGACCTTTCACACCCACATTTTTTAATATTATTTGTCTTGAATATCTTTTAAGAGATTGTTTATTGAGTTTCTTACTCATTTTCCAGTAGATCCAAATCCACCCGTTCCTCTAACTGTATTTGGTAATTCATAAACCTCTTCAAGTTCAGCTTTTAGAACTGGAACTAATACCATTTGAGCTATTCTATCTGAATTGTTAACTTCGAAGTTACTACTCCCATGATTATATAAAATTACTTTTAACTCACCTCGATAATCACTATCTATTGTACCTGGTGTGTTTAAAACACTCATAGATGATTTAGCTGCTAATCCTGATCTTGGTCTGATTTGAATTTCTGTATCTTTAGGTATTGCTAAAGAAATACCAGTAGGAATCAATGATAATTCTCCGGGCTTTATAATTATTTTTCCATCTATTAATGCCATAAGATCCATTCCGGATGATCCTATTGTTTTGTACTTAGGTATTTCAGCTTTTGGATTTAGTTTTTTAATTAAGATTTTTACCATTTGGTTAATTTAACTTATCAACCACTCTTTTGACAATCTCTTCAGCTATAGAAATTTTACTTGTTTTTTCTAGTGCTTCTTCTTTTTGATCTTTATAAAATATTGATACTTTATTTAAATCAGAATTAAATCCGATTGATTTATCTGAGACATCGTTCGAAATAATCCAATCACAGTTCTTGTCATTTAATTTTTTTATAGCATTTTCTCTTAAATTATCAGTTTCTGCTGCAAAACCTACTGATAATCTTGGTCTTAGGGAATTATGATTTGAAATATGTGATAGGATATCAATATTCTTCTCTAGTTCTAAATTTAAAGTATTTTTCTTTTTAATTTTTTTTTCACTATATTTTTTAATTTTAAAATCGCTTACCGCAGCAGAAAATACTGCAACATCAACAGGTAAATTATCTAATGTTCTAGTAAACATTTCTTCAGCAGTATTTACTTCTATATACTTTACTCCATCAGGTTTTTCTAAATTTGTTTGCCCAGATATTAGTATAGTTTCAAATCCATATTCCTCGAAAGATTTGGCTAAAGCATATCCTTGTTTACCACTTGACTCATTTGTTATGAATCTTACAGGATCAATATATTCTCTTGTTGGGCCAGCTGTAATTAGCGCCTTAAGGTTTCTATTTTTGCCTATTTGACTAATATATTTTTCTATTACTTCTATTATTTGATTTGGCTCTGTCATTTTACCTTTTCCAAATTCCCCACATGCCATATCACCTATATCTGGACCAATAATTTTATAGCCAAAAAATGACAATCTTTTTAAATTTTCTTTGGTTGATTGATGCTCCCACATTCTAACATTCATTGCTGGAACTAGAAATATTTTTTTATTTGATGCTAAAATTACAGTAGATGCAAGATCATCAGAAGATCCGTTACTTAATTTTGATATAGTATTTGCAGTTGCGGGTGCTACTAAAATTAAGTCTGCCCATCTAGATAATGATATATGATCCATCTCAGACTCATTTTCGATATTAAAAATATCATCATATACTTTATCTTGAGATAGAGCGGTTACCGATAGAGGGGTAATAAATTCTTTTGCACTTTTAGTAAGAATTGTTTTTATTTGAACACCTTTTTTTTTAAAACCTCTTATGATTTCCAAGCTCTTATACGCAGAAATACCCCCACATATCACCAAAAGTATTTTTTTATTTAGCAAATTATTCATCGGTGGAATTAAAATACTAATAGTCCTAAAATTACAAGCAGTAATAATCCAATAATAGATTGATTTCTAAATGTTGCCATTTCTGAAACCCTAGTACTTAACTCATTATATGAATTTGAATTTTGCGGTATTTGCCCGCTTGCGAAATAAGTAAGAGCTTGATTTGCTTTATCCATTATCTCCGGTAATTCAGGTAATCTTTTAATTACTTCTGAAGAGTTTTTAATTGTTTCATTTAAAGAATTAAAAGGATCTTTTGTTTCCTTAAGCCATTTTTCCAAAACAGGTTTAGAAGTCTCCCAAATATTGGTTTCTGGATTTAATCTTCTTGCAACACCTTCAACAACAACCATAGTTTTTTGCAACATTAAAAGTTGAGGCTGTGTTTGCATATTAAATTTTTCAGTTACATCAAATAGTTGTTTAAGTAATTTTCCACCAGATATATCTTTTACTGATTGACCAAATATTGGCTCACCAATTGACCTAAGTGCTTGAGCTAAGTCATTTACTGGTACATTTTTTGGTACTAAGCCAGCAGCAAGGTGCACTTCTGCGACTTTTTTGTAATCACGAATTATAAAGCCATAAAGAATTTCAGCCAGAAATCTTTGACTCATTTTGTCAAGCCGCCCCATAATACCAAAATCTATGGGAGCAATTTGTCCGTTATTATCAATAAAAATATTACCTTGGTGCATATCTGCATGAAAAAATCCATCTCTAACAGCATGTCTTAGAAAGTGTTGAATTAAATCCTCAGCTATTTTTTTGGTATCAACTTTCCTCTTCACTAGTTCCTCAGTTTCTCTTATTGATATTCCCTCTATCCAATCAAGTGTCATTATATTTTCGCTGGTGAAGTTCCAATAGATTTTTGGAACATTAAATCCTGCATCATTCTTTGTATTTTCTGCATATTCATTTGCAGCTGCTGCCTCAAATCTTAAATCCATTTCAAGGTTTGTTATTTCTTTCAATAAAAATACTACTTCAACTAATTTCAATCTCTTTGTTTTTTTTACAAAAGACTCAATAAAAAAGGCTAATAACATCAAAGAGTCTATCTCTTCATTAAATATTTTTTTGATATTTGGTCTTAAGATTTTAATTGCAACGTCTTTAATAACACCGTTATCATTTATTTGAGCTTTATGTACTTGAGCAATAGAGGCTGCTGCAATCGGTTCACTTAAATTTATAATTGAATTAAAAGTTTCAACACCAAGATTTTTTTTTAAAATTTCTTCTGCTTCTTTAAGTGGAAAAGGAGGTAAACGATCTTGTAGATCTTCTAACTGAGTTGATAGTTTTTCACCTATAATATCAGGTCTAGTAGCTAAAAATTGTCCAAGTTTTATGAACGTTGTTCCCATTGACTGAAGAGAATCAGAAAGTTTTTTTCCTTCATCATTATTTGATAAATTTTGATTCTTTTTAGAAAAGGATAAGGCCAAAATTTTAAAAATTATTCTTATAAAGGCCGGAGGTTTATTAAATTCGCTAACTATTTTAAGTGCATCTGACTTTGCTAGCTTTCTTGCAATTTTAAATAAAGTAAAAAGTTTTTTAATCATATTTTCCAACCATAATGAATAGCAACAATTCCTCCTGAAAGGTTTCTATATCCACAGTTTTCAAATTTATTTTCCATCAGCAAATCTAACAATTCTTCTTGATTTATGAATTTGTTAATACTTTCTATTAAATATTCATAAGGCTTTTTATCTCCTACAACATACTCACCGATTTTTGGAATAAATTTTGAATATCTTTGATATAAGCTTTCCAGGTTATCATTTTGTACTTTAGAAAATTCTAAACAAAAAAATCTTCCACCTTTTTTCAACACTCTAAAGGCTTCTGAAATTGATTTATTTAAATTTTTTGTATTTCTTAATCCAAAACTTATTACATAATAATCACAAGAATTATCTTTTATAGGAAGATTTTCAGCAGCACCAATCATCCATTTTATATTTTTATATTTTTTTAATTTCTCTTTACCTTTTTTAATCATTCCGTGATTTGGATCAATACAATAAGATTTATTTTTGGAATTTGAAAAATCAAAAAATAATTTTGAAAGATCACCAGTTCCACATGCTACATCAGCTAATATTTTGCCATTTCCAGGTTTTAACATATACATTAAATCCCTCTTCCATAATCTATGCAAACCTAATGACATAAAATCGTTCATTAAATCATACTTATCATGTACCTTATCAAATACGCCTTGTACTAAACCTTTTTTATTTTGAAGATTTTGCTGCATAATTTTTTTTTTTAGAAGTAATATAGTATGTAATGCCAGAATTGCCAGAAGTAGAAATAGTCAGAAAATCATTAGATCAAAATATTAATGGAAAAACCATTAAAAAAGTATTAATCAAAAATAGAAATTTGAGGTTTGAAATAGCTAAACATTTTGAAAAACAGCTTTTAAAAAAAAAAATACTGAAAGTAGATAGATTTTCTAAATATCTAATAATTCTATTTGAAGATAAATCAAGTTGTATAATTCACTTAGGTATGTCTGGGACAATTCACTTAATTAAGAAAAAAGAAAGTAATATTTTTACAAATACAAGTTTTTACCATAGCCCATATTTGCCAAAAAAACATAATCATATCTTTATAGAAATAGAAGACATAAAAATTATTTATAATGATCCAAGAAGATTTGGATATTTTATTTTCAAAAAAAATTTAAAAGAATTAAATAACTATTTTAACAAATTTGGACCCGAACCTTTTTCCAAAAATTTTAATTTAGTATATGTTTCTAGAAATTTAAGTAAAAAAGAAAAAAATATTAAAAATTTTTTATTAGATCAAAATTTTGTATCAGGTATTGGGAATATTTACGCAAATGAAATATTATTTCAGTGTAAAATAAATCCAGTTAGATCAGGTAAAACACTTAATCAAAACGATTTTAAAAATCTAATTTTTTTTTCTCGAAAGATTTTAAATAAAGCTATAATTAAAGGTGGTTCAACTATAAGAGATTTTAGAAATATATCAGGAAAACAAGGTTCTTTTCAGAAAACATTCAAAGTTTATATGAGAGAGGGCAAAAATTGCATAAATAAAAATTGCAATGGGACTATTAAAAAAATAAATATATCTAATAGATCAAGTTTTTTCTGCAATATATGTCAAAAATAGCCCAATATTTTATTGACCATGATTAATTCTCAATATATACAATCGCGCGTATGGCAAACACAAAATCAGCAATTAAACGTATAAGAAGAATATCAAAACAAACAGCTGTAAATAAATCAAGAAAAAGTAGATTTAGATCAGCTTTAAAGAAAATGAACGGTCTGATTGATAAAAAAGATAAATCTGAAGCCAAGAAGTTTTTACCAAAACTAAACTCAGAATTAATGAAAATTGCTAAGTCGGGTGTGATTAAAAAGCAAAACGCGTCAAGAAATATTTCTAGAATTACGAAAAAAATAAATTCTTTATAACAACCCTGGGTTATAGATCCTTTTTATTTAATTTTAAACTATATCCTGTGTAATTGTAATTATTGTTCAACTAAATTCTAATAGATAAAAATCTGATTCAATCTAAAGTTTACATTAAAGTAAATAAAAATTTACTAATATTGAATTTTAAAAACATTTTACAAAACAAAACCTTTGATTGTATAAAATTCAATTTTAAATTTATACACCTACAAATTTTATTTTTCTTTAGTTTGACAAATTTAATTATTGCAAAAAAAATACTGATAGGATTTAAGTGACTCTCCTAATGAAAAAAAATCTTCAAGACAAAAATTTAAATATAAATAAAAAAATTGAATGGCCAGAGGTTCAATTAATAATGAAGCAAAAGTTTGGTAAAGAAATTTTTGAAAGTTGGCTTAAAAAAATTGAATTAGTAGAAGAATTTAAAAATTATGTTCTGATTTCAGTGTCAACTAGATTTATTAGAGATTGGATAACCTCAAGATATCTTGATCAAATTTTACAAATTTTAAGAGAATATAGAAGAGAAATTATTAGAATTGAATTTGTAATTTCCGATCAAAAAAATTCAACAACTCCAAGTAATAATTTAAAAAAAGAATTTTTTAATAATAATCAGAATGTTTCGTTTATAAAAGATACTTATCTTCAATATAATAGAATCGATCCAAATAAATCATTTGAAAATTTTATAACAGGACCAAGTAATAAGCTTGCATTAGAGGCTTCAAAAAAAGTTTCACAAGATTTAGCTCACTATAATCCTCTTTATATTTATTCTGGAGTTGGAATGGGAAAAACACATTTGCTAAATTCAATCGGACTTAGTCTAAAAGATAAAAATAAAGTTATGTTTATATCTGCTGAAAGATTCATGTATCAGTTTGTAAAATCAATTAAATCTAATGATATGGTAAAATTTAAAGAATATTTTAGGAATACAGATGTATTGTTAATAGATGATATTCAATTTATGAATGGTAAAGAGGCAATGCAAGAAGAATTTTTTCATACATTTAATGCATTACTAGAAAAAGGTTCACAAATAATAATATCTGCTGATAGACCACCAAATAAATTAATGAGAATACAAGAGAGAATAAAATCGAGATTTTCTGGTGGAATAGTGGTTGATATTCAAAACCCAGACCTCGAGCTGAGATATAAAATCATAGATTCAAAGTCAGAACAACTTAAAAAATTTTATTCTAACCAAATTAATATATCAGACGAAATAAAAAAATTTATAAGCACTGAAATCAGAACTAGCGTTAGAGAACTAGTGGGAGCATTAAATAGGATTGTTTCATTTTCTAGAATTTATAACAAAATACCTTCTTTGTCAGAGGTAAGGGTTATATTAAAAGATCTACTTAACTTATCAGAAAATAAGGTAACAATTGATAATATTCAAACTATTGTGTGTAAGCATTTTAAAATTAGTAAAAATGAAATGTTATCTCCTAGAAGGTCTAGATACTTAGTAAGACCAAGACAGACGGCAATTTATTTAGCTAAGATGTTAACTTCTAAATCTCTTCCAGAAATAGGAAGATCATTTTCCAACAGAGACCATACAACAGTAATTCACTCTGTGAAAACGATTGAGAAATTAAGAAAAGAGGACAATGAGCTAAATGTTAATATTGATAGTCTGAAAAATAAGATTTTATATAAGCAAGAAGATGAAATTTAGTGTCAATCAACAAGATATTCAAGAGTCTCTAAGTTATTGCCAAGGTGTGGTTGAAAAAAGAAGCACTCTACCAATTTTGTCAAATATATTGCTTGATGCGAAAAATTCTAATCTCACTATTACTGCCACAGATTTAGATTTAATATTTATTAATGAAATAAAAAATGTAAAAATTTTAGAAGAAGGAAGTACAACTACTTCTTCGTCTATATTACATGACATAGTTAGAAAAATTCCAAACGGTAATAAAATAAATTTCTCAATTTCAGGATCGAGTAAACTACTTTTAGAGTCTGAAAAATCTATTTTTAATTTAAATTGTATAAATTCTTCAGAATTCCCTTTAATGGAGGAAAATTTCAACGAGAATGAGTTCTCACTAAATTCTAAAGATCTTCTAAAGTTATTAAATAAATGTAAATTCTCAATATCAAATGATGAAACAAGACATTACTTAAGTGGTATTTTTTTACATCAAACACAAAACGACGATAAGTATTTTTTGACTGCTGCTGCCACTGATAGTCACAGAATGTCTGTTTCAAAAGTTAAATTAAATCAAAAAATTGATTTTGAACCTATCATTCTACCAAAAAAAACTGTCTTTCAATTATGTTCATTATTAGAAGATTATACAGGAGACGTAAAAGTATCGAATATGAAATCTAAAATTAAGTTTCAATTAAAAGATAGCGTTTTAATTTCCAAATTAATAGATGGAAAATTTCCAAATTATATTCAGGTAATACCAAAAGAAAACCAAAAAAAACTTGAAGTTGATTTAAAGTCTTTTTTAAACTCAGTTGATAGAGTTGCGTCGGTTTCTCTGGATAAAAAAGATGGCGTTAACTTTAATATTGTAAAAGATGTACTTAATTTATCTGTAAATAATACAAATAGTGGAGACGGAAAGGAAAGCTTGAATGTGAAGTTTGATCATGAGTTGGATATAAGCTTTAATTCAAGATATTTATTAGACGTAGCATCTCAATTGATTGGTGATCAAATTGAAATTTACTTAAAAGATACAGGATCTCCTGCATTAATTAGAGATCCAGCAGATTTTGATAGTATTTATGTTGTAATGCCGATGAAAGGTTAAGTAATATTTTCTAATTCATTGTAAATTATATTTTCTAGTTGTTTAACAAAATCACTACTTTGTATTCCAGGATCTATTGGATCTAATATTGATATTATTAAATCTTGGTTCGCTTTTAAAAAACCTACTTTTGGCCATACAACTCCTGAATTAATTGAGACAGGCTGGCATTTAATATTTAATTCTTTATAAATTCTTCCTACTCCCTTTTTAAAACCTATTCTTTCGCCAGGCATAACTCTTGTCCCCTGGGGAAAGATTACAATTGGCCTATCCGTTTCTTTGGTAGTCTTTTTAATTTTGTCTATTAATCCTAAGTTTTCTTTTTTGATTTTATTTCTATTAATAGATATTGATCCAATTTTATTTAAATACCAACCAAATAGTGGAATACGGGTAAGTTCATATTTTAAAATAAATCTTGGAGAATTAAATAATGTCTGTAAATAGAATGTTTCAAACATAGATTGATGTGAGCAAGCGATAAAAAATTTT
>MDTG01165036.1_pt1 | contig 13573 bp, 15 predicted proteins | sample 811421 | NCBI WGS metagenome assembly MDTG01 (sample SAMN05326645, study PRJNA326480) | marine metagenome | isolation source: seawater | place: Pacific Ocean: South East | collected 2011 | reverse complement strand
TTTCAATGTTTGAGCTATTAATTTTTACATATTTTATTCCAAAACTTTTTACCTTGTTTTTAAAATTATTTATTAATGTTCTTTTTTTCATCGAAGTATGAACTGAAAATCTATTATTTTCACAAATAAATAATATTGGTAAATTATGTAAAGATGCCAAATTCATTGTTTCATAAACTATTCCTTCTTCCATTCCTCCATCTCCAATGACAGTTATTGTAATTTCATTCTTTTTCTTAATTTTTTGTGAATAGGCGGTGCCTAATGATATTGCAAACATTCCTGAAAGTATTGTTCCACTAAAAAAATTTTGAGAGGACAAAGATAGCTCTTGCGAGCCTGCTAAACCATAATTTGAACCATTTTTTTTTCCATAAAATTCAGCAATCATTTTCTCAAGAGAACATTTTTTTGCCAAATAATATGCATGAGATCTATGATGTGACAAAAGATAATCATTTTTTTTAATATTAAATGACAAAGCTGAAGCTAATGTCTCTTGCCCCAAACAAAAATGAATTGGGCATTTCATTAAATCTTCTGGATGATAAACATCCATTAAATGAGATTGAGAAAATCTTATCAAATGTATTAATTCAATATATCTTTTTTTTATATTTTTAAATTTTTTTATCATTTATTTAATTAAATTTTCACAATACTTAATTAGTTTTATTTTGTCTAAGCTAATACTATTTCCCAAATTCTTAACCGAGATCCCTCCTGCGATATTTCCTAAAAAAATTGATAATAAATCAGGAGTTTTATTTGTTAAGAGAGGAGCTATTATTGATAACATTGTATCTCCAGCTCCTACTTTGTCTATAACATTTGAAGTAAAAGAAGGACATTTAATAATTGTATTTTTTTTAGATATAATTAGAGCACCATTTTTTCCCATAGTTACCACTAGGGTTTTATAATTATTTTTTCTTTTAAAATTTAAAGCAATTTTTTCTATTTTTTCTTCTTTATCTCTAACTTCATGTCTTAGCTCATTCTCATTTATGATTAAAAAATTAGCCTTTTTATATTTCTTTAAAGAGTGAAAACCAATATTAGAAGAATTTACTTGAGCGTTAACTGCTATATTTTTTGATATTTTATGTAAACAATTAATAATTTTTTCATTTATAAAACCGTGACCATAATCAGCAACGATCACTAAATCATATTTATTACTAATATTTTTTCTTAAATAACTAACTATTTTATTAGTTAACTTATCATCTATTTCTGAGTCGTTAAAGTCGTAAAAACCAAACAATTTATTTTTTGAAATATAGTCAACAAACCTTCTCTTTAAAATTGTTGGACTTTTTTTTTTTTATAAAAAATTTTTTATTAATTTTTTTAGGTAATTCTTTTTTTATAAAACTCAAATAATCATTTTTTTCTCCAACTAAACTCACAAAACTTACTTTGTTAGAAAAAGAAGAACAGTTTTTTACTATAGATGCAGCTCCTCCAATGTAGTTTTCTTGAGATAAGCTTTTTGTAGCAAGATAAGTATCTTTTCCAGATCTATTAAGAGTTTCTAAAAATATGTACTGATCAATGATTGTTTCACCAATTACTAATATTTTTGTTTTATTCAATAAATTTAAATATTTTAAAATATCATTAAATGAATATCTATTGACTATTTTTTTTATAAAAATTTTTTGTTCTTCATTTAAAATACCACTATAGTTGTTTAATATATTGCTAGAACTAAATGTTATTTCGTTGGTAAAGTATATTTTTCCCTTAACTTTTTTTATTGCTTCTGCCTTTAAATTTATATTCCCCGTAAGATCATTTTTAAAATTTTTATAATCTTTTCCTTTGACGTATATATTCGGTTTAATTTTATTAATTATTTCTATTGGTGTGGATGCATTATTTATACATACATAATCAACACATTCTAAGTTTGCAATTATTTCTGCTCTCAGCTTTTCATTAAAAAAAGGTCTTCCCGGTGCCTTAGCTCCAAATCTATCAGCTGTTAATGTGACAATTAAAACATCAGCTAAATTTTTTGCTTTTTTAAAATGCTTTAAATGCCCATAATGAAAAAAATCAAACACACCATGACATAAAGCTATACTTTTATTATTTGCCTTAAGTTTTTTAGAGATATTAACTAAATTTTCAGAATTTTGAATTTTCATTTTTTTAAATATTTAAACCATTCTTTTGTTGCTATATTTATCTTTTCTTTATTCCATAATGGTGCTTTTTTCCAATTATTTATATCCTGTAATATTTTTTTAATACCTTCTTCAAATGTAATTTTAGGTGCCCATTTTAAATCTTTTTTAATTTTATAAATTTTTGCATGAGTAATGTTTGGTTCTCCTGGTCTTTTTGGAATATGGACTTTTTTATTTTTCCCTAAAACCTTACACAGATAATTTATAGATTTTGGACTCCCATAGCCCAAATTCCATACCTGTCCCTTTTTTTTTGTAATTGAAGCCTTATAGAAAGCTTCAGCTACATCTGAAACATGTAAAAAATCCCTTTTTTGTTTTCCATCTCCTACAACTGTAAAAGGTTTGCCACTTAATTTTTGTTTTAAAAAAACTCCCATTACTGCACCATAAGCGCCTGATGTTCTTGATCTTGTTCCGTAAGCATTAAAAATTCTTATCGAATTAACAGGTAATTTGTATAGATCATAATAATGTAAACTAATTTTTTCTCCTAAATATTTTGACATTGCGTAAGGATATAAAGGATTAATCTTATTTGTTTCAGAAGTTGGTGTTGAAGCTTTTCCATAACAAGTTGAAGAGGCTGCATATACAAATTTAAAAATATTTTTATCTTTTAATAAATCTATAAGATTTAATGTACCTAGAACGTTATTATTAAAATATTTTTTTGGATATTTTATAGATGGAACAATATCTCCAATTCCAGCAAAATGATTTACAATGTAACAATCATTTAGAAATTTATTACTCTTAATGTTTGTTAAATCTATTTTTTCAAATTCAAAATTTTTATTTTTTTTTAAATGTTCTAAATTTTTTATATTACCAGTTGAGAGATTATCAATACCTCTAACTCTAAAACCATTTTTAAGATAAAAATCAACAGTGTGACTTCCAATAAAACCTGCGGCACCAGTAATTAATACAATTTTGTTTTTCACTTTTTTAAATCTTTTATTTCTTTTTTAAGTTCGTCATATTCAAGCATTTTTCTTTGCATAAATTTTAGTGTTAATTTGGTTTTGGCTGCGATTCCTTTGGGGGTTAAAACATATATGTAGCCAATTTTATTTGGATTTTTTTTAAAATTATTAATTTTAATTAAACCTTTTGTTTTTAATGCATTAAGACAATAATTTAATTTGCCTAAGCTAAATCCTAATTCTTTTGCTAATTTTCTTTGATTTGAATTTGGATTACCCTCTATTTTACGTAAAACATTAAAATGGTCTTGATTATCTTCTTGCATAGTTATATGTTTGTTCAATAGTTGAACGTTAGTATCTCTTATTTGTTAATCAGTAAAGTTAAAAATGATGTATAATAATCGTAATGACATTTAGAATAGGTAAAGTTAAAATTTCAAATTCTCTTCCTCCATTAATATTACCTGAAATTGGAATTAACCATTTTGGATCTTTAAAAATAGCAAAACAAATTGTCGATAAAGCAGTTTCTGCAGGTGCAAAAATTATAAAAACCCAAACTCATTTACCAGACTTTGAGATGAGTCTAGAGGCTAAAAATATAAAACCAGGAAATTCAAAATTGGATATTTATTCAATAATAAAAAAAAATTCTTTAAGCTTATCGGACGAAAAAAAATTAAAAATGTATATAGAAAGCAAAGGATGTGAATATTTGAGTACTCCTTTTTGCATTGAGGCTGCAAATTTTTTAAACAAAATAGGAGTTAAAGCTTTTAAAATTGGCTCTGGTGAATTTAATAATTTGCCATTAATTGAAAAAATATGTTCTTTTAAAAAACCAATGATATTAAGTACGGGAATGAATTCGAGAAATTCAATTCGAAAAATAGTAGATTATTTAAATAAAAAAAAAGCAAAATATATTCTAAATTACTGTGTAAATTTATACCCGACACCTATAAAACTAATTAACTTAAATGAAATAAAATTTTTAAATAAAATAAGTTTAAACAAAATAATTGGTTACTCTGATCATACTATTGGATTAAATGCTCCAATATCCTCATTTTTTTTTGGAGCACAAATTGTAGAAAAGCATTTTTGTCTTAACAAAAAAAATAAAGGACCAGATATACCTTGCTCTATGGATGCTCAAGAACTTAAGTCATTGATAAATTCCTCTAAAGAAATATTTTCGTTACATAAAAATAAAAAAACAAATCTTAAGCACCAAAAAGTAACAAGTGACTTTGCATTTCACTCCTTGGTCTCATCAAGAAATTTATCTAAAGGTACAAAAATTATTAAAAAATATATTGAAATTAAACGACCTGGAACTGGAAATTTTACAGCAAAAGATTCAAAAAAAATTTTAAATAAAAAACTAAAATTAAATATTAAAAAAAATACACAATTCAAATATGAGCATTTCAATTAAAAAGAAAATTATTTTCGTTACTGGCACAAGAGCAGATTATGGAAAACTTAAATCAATTATTTTAGCAGTTCAAAAAAATAAAAAATTTGAAACTCATGTTTTTATAACTGGAATGCACAACCTCAATATTTATGGAAACACACATGAACACTTACAAAAAGATAAAATTAGTAACAGATATAGATTTAAAAATCAAAACATCAATGAAGCTATGGATAAGATAACTGCAAACACAATTAATGGGTTTTCAAAGTATGTAAAAAAAATTAACCCGGATTTAATTGTTATTCACGGTGATAGAGTAGAACCATTAGCTTGCGCTATAGTTGGTTGTCTGAACAATATTTTGGTGGCTCATATTGAAGGAGGAGAGGTATCGGGAACGGTAGATGAAATTTTAAGACATTCTATTTCAAAACTCTCACACATTCATTTCGTTTCAAATTCAAAAGCAAAATCTAGACTTATACAATTAGGAGAGTTAAAAAAAAATATATTTATTATTGGTTCGCCAGATATAGATTTAATGCTATCAAAATTACCCAGTGTAAAACAATTAAAAAAAAAATATGAGATTGAATATAATAAATTTGCAATAATGTTAATGCATCCAGTTACAACTTCACCAGATAAAATTGAACAAAATGCAACCATATTAATTGATTGTTTAATTAAATCTAAATTTAATTATGTGATATTATTCCCAAATAATGATTATGGATCTTCATATATAATAAAAACTTTTCAAAAATTAAAAAATAACTCTAAATTTAAAATTTTTTCATCTATGAGATTTGAGTTTTTTCTAACATTGTTAAAAAATGCTCATTTTATAATTGGAAATTCTAGTTCTGGAGTAAAAGAAGCTCCATATTATGGTGTACCAACAATTAATTTGGGGTCAAGGCAGAACAATAGATCTAAACTAAAAAGTATAAAAAACTCAGAATTTAATAAACTTAAAATTTTAAATCTAATAAATCATTTTAAAAAAAAAAAAATTAGATTAAAAACTTTTATGGAAATAGGTAAAGGAAATTCTAATCAAAAATTTTTGAATATCATATTAAAAAAAAATTCTGGGAGATAAATCCACAAAAGCAATTTATAGATTATAAAAAATAAATGGTTAATAAAAACTTTTCATTATATGGCTTGCCAGAAAAAGTGGTTTTTTGTAAAAAATGTGTAATCTCTAATCAGAGACCTTCTTCTGTAGTAGAATTTAAAAACAAAACGGGAAAAAATAAAATAGGAATTAATTTTGATAAAAAAGGCATATGTGACGCATGCAATTATAATGAACAAAAAAAAAATATTGATTGGAATAAAAGAGAAGAATTGTTATTTAAAATTTTGAAAAAGTATCGAAAAGATAATGGAGATTATGATTGCATAGTTCCTAGTAGTGGTGGAAAAGATAGCTCATTTACTGCTCACATATTAAAAAACAAATATAAAATGAATCCTCTTGCAGTTACATGGGCTCCAAATATGTGGACAAATGTAGGTTTACAAAATTTCAATAACCTTTCTAAAGTTGGAGGTATTGATAGTTTTTTATATACACCAAACGGCAAACTTCATAGGCTTCTCACAAAACTAGCATTCTTAAATTTAGGTCATCCATTCCAACCCTTTATACACGGACAGAAAATTATTGGACCAAAGATAGCATCCAAATTTAACATCCCCTTAATAATTTATGGAGAAAATCAAGCAGAATATGGAAATAAGATAGATGAAAATAACGATTATTTCATGAAAAATGATTTTTTTTCCATTGATGATGACGAAGATTTCAAAAATTTAAGTATAGCTGGAACGTCAATAAAAAAGATTATTGAAAATTATGAATTCAATATAAATGATTTTATTTCATATCGCCCAATTAAAAAAAAGAAATAAAAGAAAAAGAAATATCAATGATATATTTAGGTTACTTTGAAAAATGGGATCCTCAAGAATGTTTTTATTATGCTACAGAAAATACAGGTTTTAAACCTTCTGATGAAAGATCTGAAGGGACTTATTCAAAATATACAGAAATTGATGATAAAATTGTTCCATTTCATTTTTATATGACCTTTATAAAATTCGGAATTGGTAGGGCCACATATGACGCCTGTCAAGAAATTAGGAACAATAAAATAACTAGAGAGGAAGGAATTTTACTTGCATCAAAATTTGATCATGAATTTCCAAAAAAATATTTAAATGATTTTTTAAATTATATCGATATTCCTGAAAAATTATTTTTTAAAAAAATTGATGAATTTAGGTCTCCACACTTATGGAAATACACTAACAAAGAATGGAAACTTAAAAAAAATATAACAACATAGTTTTTTGTTAAAATTTTTATGAGAATAATTGCAAGACTTGACATCAAAAACGAAAAGGTAATAAAAGGGGTAAATTTTGAAGGTCTAAGAGTTGTTGGGAAACCTAATGATTTAGGAAAAAAGTATTATGAGGATGGTGCTGATGAATTAATTTATATTGATTGTGTAGCGAGTCTTTATGAAAGAAATAATCTAGAAAATTTATTAATAGAGGCAACAAAAAATATTTTTATTCCTTTTTCTGTTGGGGGAGGAATTAGAACACTTGAAGATGCATCAAGAATGTTCTTAAATGGTGCAGATAAAATTGCAATAAATTCTGCTGGAATAGACAATCCAAAACTTTTTTTAGATTTAGTAAAAAAATTTGGAGGACAAAGTATAATTTTGTCTATTGAAGCCAAATCCATTGATAAAAAAAAATGGCAAGTATATAAAAATTATGGTCGAGATAAGACCGCCATTGAAGTTATTGACTGGATTAAACAAGTTAGCGATTATGGAATTGGCGAAATACTGATAACTTCTATTGATTATGAAGGTTTGGGACAGGGTTTTGATATAAATTTATATGAAGAAGTAACAAAAAATACTAATTTACCAGTAATTGCTAGTGGTGGTTTTGGAAAACTCGAAGACATAAAAAATCTAAATGATAGAGTAAAAGTGGACGCGGTAGCAATTTCAAAAATGCTACATTATGGGAAAACAAATTTTTCACAAATTAAAGAATATTGTTTAAAAAATAAAATCTTCGTTAGAAACTAGATGAAAAATAAAAAAATTACAATTGTTGATTACGAAGTTGGAAATATTTTAAGCATCAAAAATGCAATAACTTACCTAGGGGAAAAAGCAACATTAACAAGAAATGATGAAGAGCTAAATAAATCTACTCATATAATTTTACCAGGAGTTGGTGCCTTTCCTTCTGCTATGAATAAATTAAAAAAATATAATTTACATAAAATTATTCAAAAAGCAGCCGACAGGAAAATTTTCATACTTGGTATCTGTTTAGGAATGCAACTATTGTTTCAAAAAAGTACTGAAATTCAAATTTCTAAAGGGCTAAATTTGATTGAAGGGGAGGTGGATCTATTATCAAAAAATTGTAAATCAAATTTTCTAAAGCTGCCACATATAGGATGGAATTATATTATAGAAAATAAAAAAAATAATAATCCAATTTTAGATACAATCACTAAAAAAGATTTTTTTTATTTTGTACATAGTTATGGATTATTAAAAAGTAATAATAAATTAATTACTAGCTATTCAAAATATGAAGAAATTTTGTTCCCATCAGTGGTACAATATAAAAATATTTTCGGTTGCCAGTTTCATCCAGAAAAAAGTGCTAACTCTGGCCTTAAAATATTGAAAAATTTTATATCTTTATGAAAAAAAAAATAGTTATAATTACTGGAAATGAATTAAGGCACAAATTTTTCGCTTCATTTTTTTCAAAAGCACAAGGCATAAAATTAATAAAATGTTTTCATGAAAATGTTCCAAAACTAAGAGATAATATTGAATTTAAAAAAAATAAATTTTATAGACAACACGTAAATTTAAGAAAAAAAGTTGAGAAAAATTTTTTTCAAAAATATGTAAAATCAAACAAAAACTACCAAAAAAAATTTATAAAAAAGGGGGAAATAAACAAAAAAAATATTATTAACGAAATTATTTCACTTAAACCACAATATTTAATTTCTTATGGATGCTCAATAATCAAACAAGAATTAATAGAAAAATTTAAAAATAATTTTATAAATATACATTTGGGTCTATCTCCTTACTATAGAGGATCAGGTACAAATTTTTTTCCTTTTGTAAATAATGAAATTCAATTTTGCGGATCAACCATTATGAAAATAAGTAAAGGTATTGATAAAGGAGCAATAATACATCAATCAAGACCAAAAATTTATTTAAATGACAATATTCATTCTATAGGAAATAGGATAATTTTAAACACAGCTAATGATTTGAAAAAAATTATTACTCTTAAAAAGAAAATTAAAACAAAAAAAATAATAATAAATTTTAAAACAAAATATTACAAAAGAAAAGATTTTACTATAGAAAGTCTTAAAAAAGCCTATGAGAACTTAAATTCAGGATTGATTAAAAGTTATCTAAAAAAGGAAAACATATTAAAAAAAAAAATATAAAATAATAAAAACACTATGAATGAAAAAGATAGTATCGATACTAATGATATTGAAGATTTTAATAAAATAGAAAATTATTAATAATGTTTAAATATTTATTAACTAATTTAAAAAAAAAATTTTTATTTCATAAACCAAAAAAAAAAAATATTTAATAATCGAAAAGTCAGAATCGGATATATTGTTAAATCTACTTGGCAAAAAAAATACAGAGACTATTTTTTTAAATAATGAAATAAATATCTATTTAGTTTTTATTTTATTACTTAAATTAAAAAAATTTAATCAGATAAATTATTATAAGGAAGCAATTAAGACAGTTAAACCTAATTTCATAATTACAGCAATAGATACAAACCCGAATTTCTATAAACTAAAGAAATATTATCCAAAAAAAATTTTTATATCTATTCAAAATGGGGTCAGATTCGACTCTATTTTTAAAAAAGAGAAAAATCTCAAATGTGATATTATTTTTTGCCAAAACATTAATCTTATAAATTTTTTTAAAAAAAGAGTAAATTCTAAAGTTATAATTCTTGGAAAGTTAAGAAATAATAATATTAGTAATGATACAATCAAGGAAAATAATTGTCTTTCTTATATCTCTCAATTTAGAGATAGAAATGAAAATATTAATAATATTAATTTTTTTGGAAAATATAATAAGCTGACTTGGGGGGAATATATACAGAGTGAAAAAAAATTAGTTATTCTTTTAAATAATTTTTGTAAAAAAAATAAAATAAAATTTAATATTGTTGGTGCAACTTTTAACTCTTCGCTTGAAAAAAAATGGTACGTAAACTTGATGAAGTCTGATAAAATTAATTTTATTAGCAGAAAAGAAACAAATAGTTCATATAACTTTTTAAAAAAATCAAAATATATTGCATGTATAGATTCAACATTAGGATTTGAATTTTTGTCTAGAGATAAAAAAGTTATTTTTTTTTCGAGAAACACAAAAATAAAAAGTTTTGATGAAGAGATAAAATTCGGTGGCCCAACTATAGTTAAAAATAAAGGTTTCTTTTATACTAATGAAATAAATAAAAAAGAAGTCAAAAGATTAATGAATAACATTACTAGTTGTAATAAAAAAAATTGGAAAAAAAAAATAAATTTATATAAAAAACACGTCATGTTTTACAACAAAGGTAACACTATCTTTAAAAATAAAATTCGTGAATTAGAAACTTCTATAAATTAGCATTAACCAATTAAAATAAATTAATTATTTTAATATTTTAAATTAAATTTTATTTTATTATGAAATTAATAATCTTATTGTTTAAATTTTGTTTCTTTAACATATAAAATGTGAAAATATATTGCTATTTATTAAATAGAATTATGCTCGTAGCAAACATTATAAAAAAAATAAGAAATTTTTTTAATTTTTTTAAAATAAATAAAATATTATTATTCATAAAAAAATTTCCATTAAGATTTAAATATAAAGAAACACTCAAAATTAATAACTTTATTCCAACAAGACATATTGTTGCTATTGATGTTTTGCAAAAACTTTCAAAAATCTACGAACCGTTAGGAATTAAATTTTTTCTAACCGGGGGCTTATTATTAGGAGCTGTAAGACAAAAAGCATTTGCGGGCAGGCCTAGCGATTTAGATATAGGCATTATAGATGTTGACCTTGATAAATTTATGAAAAACATATCTCTAATCGAAAATAAATTTGAAATTTGGCCAATAAGGAATCACAAAGGTATTCCAGACAAAAAAACAAATTTTTTGGGTACAGAATTTCACTTGCTCCAAAAACATACTGACCATTGGTATTCTAATAAACAAATAAAATTTTATAAATTTGAAGGTCATAGAATCTTTTTTTTTCTCGATGGGTTATTATTAGACATTGAAATTTATGTAAAAAAAAAAAATTAATAAAAATATCTATTGGTATTCAAGTTTTTTAAAAGGTGAAAAAAGACTTGGAACAGATAGAATAGTAGATATTTATTTTAATTATGAAAATTTGATAAATTTAAAAAAAATCAAGTGTTACGGTTTAAATTTTTTTTCCCCACAAAATCCAGAGAGCTATTTAAAAAAAATATTTGGAAATGATTGGAAAATAAAAGATACAAAATACAAACAAATTATATGGAATGATTAAAGTTATTTAAAAAGATTTATATTTTTTTTTAAAAAATTACTTTCAATCTGTGAACTAAATATTTTTCCATGATTATCTTTAATAAATTTATATTTTTTGGCTTTTTTTAAAAAAAAATTATTAAATTTTTTTTGCATTGCATTTTTTGAAAAATTATTTTTTTTTACTTTGTGTAACATTTCTAATGTAGCTATTTTAATTTCTTCCTTTGTATTTTGTTTGACTAAAATTTTTTTATTTCTATGGATATATTCACCTTCTGAACACATTTCTGATAATGTGAGTTTTTTATTTAATTTCTTATAAAAAAAATTCTTAAAAATAATTATACTTTTTTTATATTCTATAAAAATATTCTTCAGGCTAGCTTCGTTAGTGTATAATATTGGAATTCTAAATAATCGAGGTATACAATCTAAGCCATAGTTTGTAGAAATAAAAAAAGTACTTTTAGAAATTATAAAAAAATCCATAAAATCGCTTCTTAATTTACTTTGACTATAATCAATTATACGAGGATTTTTACTTTTAATTTTATTTTTTGTAACAGAGCCGACTCTTACTACAAAGTACCCCAACTTAGTTAATTCATTTGCAGCAAATAAATATTTTTTGATATCTGCATTTCTATATGAATGATAACTATAATCTATGCCAGTTTTATTTTTCTGAAGATATGTATTATCTCTAACTCCAATACATATATATTTATTTTTTTTTTTAATTCCTAATTGTTCTAATTTTTTATAACCTGTTTCTTCTTCATGTTTGGTAAATTTAATAGAAGATTTTGTTCTATCAATTACATTATTTAAGTCTCTGTCAGTATTATTAATTAGGTGTTTTTTTCCTCCAAAAAACTTAACAAAATTTAAAATAATAAAAACTATTTTTGTAGGAAAAATAAATAATTTTTTTTTGATTTTTTTAAGAAAAAAATTGTTACAAACATCTTTTCCAACAGCAAATACATCAAAAAAAAAAAATTTGCTAAATTTTTTTTCAGAAATATAGGTATCAAATTCACCAACGAAATGACCAATTCTTTCAGAAGTCAACATTTTAAAGCGTACTAATAAAATTGGCGAAATAATTCTGATTAAAACATAAATAGGAAATAAAATTATGCCTAAGAAGATGTAATTAAAAAATTTAAATATTAATTGCACAAATATTTGTAGTAATTAAATAGAAAATTAATGTATTAGTTTTAAATATGGCTTTTAAATTAAATAAGATATGTTATCAACAGGTAATTTTAAAATGAATAAACTGACACTTAGCTATAAAGACTTAATAAAAAAATATGAAAAAATATTAACATCTACTGCTAGGGGCTTCGAAACAAACTATGAATTTTTAGAAGCTTGGGTTCCAAATGAAAATCTCGCATATAGTATAACGGATCTTTTTAATGCCGCAAGAGATTACAAAATTTTAGAACTTTCCGTTCAACTCAATGAAGATCAGGTGAAAGATTTAAAAAATAATAAAATTTTTTTGTCTAAGATTGATGAAATAGGAAAATGCTATTTTGAAAATTCTACAATAAATATAAAGTTTTAAGTGATAAAAGAATATAAAATTGATGAAAAAGATTTTTCCTTAAATTTAAATTTTAATGAGGAAAGTAATCACTTTGAAAATGTTTTTTTAGCAGATAAAGGACTTAGTAAAGAAAAGAAAAAGATTTTAAATGAAATTTGCGTTTTATTCTCAAAATGTAAACCTCAAGAACTTTATGAACATTTAATAATAAGGGTAGAAAATAGCATTCGAAATTTTGACGAAGAGATTTATGATAGAGTAATTTTATCAAGTGAAAAAAATAATGAATTAAAAAGTTTAAATATAATATTCAGAAAATTTTTAAATAAATTCTGTCAAAAATCTTTATTAGAGAAAATTAATTTTGAGTCTTTAAAACCTTCTGGAGAATGGATTTATTTAAATGAAAAAAAAAAACTTACACTAATAGAAAAACATATTAATGATTTTATAAAAAAAAATTATAATGGCATTGAATTCTCAATATTAAGAATTGAGAGGCATTCAGAAGTATTTATTTGTATTTTGAGCGAAACTCCTGTAGATATTAAGGCTGAATTTTGTTTAGATGTCGAAATTTATCTTAAAAAGAATTTGGAAGAAAGCTTAGCAGTATATTTAGAAACTATGACTGACGCAAATAAACTAAGAAGATTAAAATTATAAAGAATAGTAATATGTATAACTTTAAAGAAATGTTGAAACATTTAAATGAGGAATTAACTCAAAATTTAATTTTAGATGGCACTAAAATTCAATGGTACAATGATAGAATTAAAAAATGGA
>MDTG01154889.1_pt1 | contig 13573 bp, 10 predicted proteins | sample 811421 | NCBI WGS metagenome assembly MDTG01 (sample SAMN05326645, study PRJNA326480) | marine metagenome | isolation source: seawater | place: Pacific Ocean: South East | collected 2011 | reverse complement strand
TCATCTACGAGATCTCTGCCAATCCATGATTGCTGCGATGCCGAATAGCAGGACCATTGCTCCGATCTTGATGAGGAGAGTCTGCCAATTCTCGTCACCGGTATCGCTGACAATTTCAAATGTAGCTGTTTCGAAAGGAGCACCATCAGCAATCAGCCTAATCTGACGTCCGAGGACAACAAATCCTACGGTTGCGATACCGATAAAGTAGGCCAAATGACGCCATATAAATGCGGGGTTTCTCAGGAGGGTAAAGAAAAAACCGACGAATCCAGCACCGATCGAGGCGATCGCGCCAGCGGCAGTGCTCCAGTTTCCGGGTATCGCAAAAGTCCAGACCGCAAGCCCTACGATTATCGCGGCAGCAAGAGAAATCAGAGGCCAAACGACAGAAGTGTTCTCGGCATAGACTTTCTGGGCAGTCAGCCTTTCCCGATAGCGTGCATCAAGTTCGACAGTAAGGCGCCCGCCAAATTCCGGGTAGTTTGACTCGATTTCTCGAAAACTCCCTCCACTAATTTTTGCGACGACGAGCACTTTACTTCTGGCAGATACGGAAGCCGAGCGTGCTTTTCCTGGCGATCTTGCGGCCATCTCCCCAACTTGGGTCGGTGCCTGGCGATAGGTGATCTTCTCACCGTTCAGGACGATGTCAGCCTCGCCTGCGAGAAGGTAAAAGACGTCATCACCTATGTCGTCTTGCTCGATGAGATATTGCCCACGTGTGAAGCAAAGCACCTCACAGCTATCCGCGATTAGCTCAGCGATCTCCTGATTCCCGCCCACGGCAGGGTTGTTCAAGAGAACCGCAACTCTGCGCGCGCGCCCTTCGTTACCAGCAAAACTGGCTAGGGCTTCTGTACAATCCGGACGAACGAAAAGGTCTATCAAATTCTGCGGCCAAGCCATGTTTCGACCTCCTCTAGGTTTGAGACCTTGAGGTGAAAGCTGCTCATGTTCCGCATGAGACCATCTTCTTGGTCGTGCGGATTGAAGCCAAAAAACCGAAGATAGTAAAAGAGCATGGCTTGCCGGACCTTCAGCCTGAGCAAGCCGTTCCGCATCCTGTATTCGGCTTCCAGCCTCTGCCGTCTTGGTTCGGGTAGCTCCGGGTCGGCTATTAGGATGAGTTGAACTACGGTATCCCAGTCGTGATCGTCAGCGACTTCGCCGATCGGTGCCTCGATAAGACCCTTCGCTTCGAGGCGCGACAGCACAAAGTCGGAGTAGCGCTGTTTCTCGTAATCAAAAGCACGCACGTGCCATCGGTGACCATCGCTTGCTATGGCGTGCGGACGCAGCGCTCGAAAGCTCTCATTGCCAGAACTTAGTGACACATAGCGCGCCCTAAGGCATTCCCCTCGCCGGATCGCCGAAAGAACGAGCCGAAACGTCTTTGGTGAAATCGGACGCGAACGAACTTTGACCATGTCGAACTCTGGAACATTGACGGGCCAGACTTCACTTTCTTCCCGATAGCCTTGGCCGAGCATCTCCAAATGCACGAGATACTCAGAAACATCGCTCTCGGTCAGCTTTGGCACAAAGTTCACGCCTCGAACATAGGCCCGCTGCCTTGGGTCGTAGACCATATTCTCAGGGTAGGCGGCACTATATTCGCCCAAATCGATAGTGGCCTGCTGGGGCGAAATCTCGAACTGATCCTGCAGCTGCTTGCGTTGCAGCCGCCCCTCCCAAGCGAGCTGAAACTCGATGAATTCGAACCGCTTCCGGATGGCGGTCTTCTGTTCTGCGAACGATGCCATTGGGCCTCCCATACTGCACTACAAGTTTCTATCACATTGACATTTTCAAGGATAGTTCTATTTTATAGGATGTTTCGATTCGTCACGCGGTGCAGCGACCCTGCCTCGCTACAACAACAGGGTTTTGGATATGGCTTGGCAGTACGGGCAGGCGCAGCAGCGCATCAGGGAATTGATCAGAGAAGCTCCGGAAGTGGATGTACGCCGCTTCGAGGACGAATACCTGCCGCTATACGAAATGCGAAAGGCGGAGCTGGCCGTTGAAGACAAGGCTGCCGCGCCGCCGCTCTTCGATCTTGAGAGGGGCAAGGCGGTCATTGTTGATACGGTTCAAGTCTATATCGCGATCACCAACTACGATGATTACCGCATCGAAGAGGGGCGTGAGACCGAAGGCTCGCACGCCAAGGCCCTGCGTTTCCTCCATCTCTATTATAGCGCTTGTGACCGGGTGATCGAGCAAACCGACGCCCAGCGTGTCGACTTTCACGGCAGTCGGATGCACGCCGTGGTTCTTAACCCCGATGGCGAGGAAGGGCGGCACGAGACTCTTCTCAAGGCTATGAGCTTCGTCCGTGATTTCCGGGCTGTCGCTGAGCAGGCCAATCAAGAGCTGGCCGATAGCGAACTCGACGCGCTCTTCCGGATCGGCATCGACATCGGTCCCTGCGTAGCCATCAACAACGGCAATGGACTTGAACAGGAGCCGATGTTTCTTGGGAGCGCGGCAAACCATGCTGCGAAGCTCGCGTATGGGGACGAACCCGGTATCTATCTTTCCGATCGCGCTCGCGCGGTGTTGGGCCAGCCTCAGGTCGGTCCGCTCGAACCGCTGATGAAGTTCGATGAGGCGATATTCAACAACGTCATCAACATTCGCGATGAGGTCATTGCCTCGGTCGGCACCAGGCGCGTGCCCGAAGTGATTCTCAAGGAATGGCGGGGAGAGATTATGGCCAAGTCCGTTCCTGACCCGACCGATCCCGAATTCCGGTTCCATCACAAGGAACCGCCCTTGAAAGACATCGTATTCGCTGACCTTATGCCAAGCAATTCTATCCGTATGGGCTTGGCGTCCCTTTTCGCTGATCTCTCTGGCTATACGGCCTACGTCGACAACGCGATTGCCCAGGGAGGCGTAGCCGATGCGGTCAAGGCGCTGTATGTCGTTCGGCAAGAACTTCAAAACGTCGTGGAAGACGACTTTGGCGGTCGCAAAGTTCGCTTCATCGGTGACTGCATCCACGGCTTGGTTGCCGAGGGCTCATCCATCGAAACAGATGCAACCAAGACGGTTTCGACGAGCCTTGGCTGTGCGGGCGGTCTCCGCTCTTCTTTCGATATCTGCAAGTCTGAACTCAACGGCATCGACGAGTTGGGGCTTACTATCGGCATCGAGTTCGGGCCAACCCCGGTCACGCGAATCGGCATTCGAGGTGTACGCTCTGTCCGGTTGGCATCAAGCATCGCAACCGCCACTTCCGAAAAGGTGCAGCGCGGATGTGAAGATGAACAGACTCGCCTTGGGCCGGAAGCGCAAAAGCTACTTCCGGTGGCGCTCGAGGATCTAGTGGACTCAGATGGAACAGCCCACGCCCTGACATACGACGACGTTGTCACAGGTATGGCAGCGAATGACACCGTGCCGGCAGCGCCCGCATATCATCGGGCTCATTCCAGCGAACAGGCTGAAGTTCCGAGAGCGCATTTCAGGTCCAAATGAGTGCAATCAATCGATTAGCCGCAGCGGCACCCGATTGGATCGAGGTCGGTAAAAGGGGCGCAGCAAAGCTGTCTTTCAAAGCCAACCCACCCACAAGAAGTGGCGGTCCCGGGAAGCGCAGTTACGAACTCGTTGCCGAAACCCGAAAGGGTGAACTCACTGTTTCAGAGTTGGCTCCGGGTAAGGACCTGCCGAAGTTGTGTGTTGAGCGCCATATCAACCCCGGCTCGACTTTTTGCCTTTTTATGAATTCGGAAGTCTTACCTAAGACAAATGAAGCGGCTCGTAATTGGTGGCGTGGACTCAAGGCCTTTCTCCAGCACCAGCAATATGCGGATAAACACTCTAATTGGCCTATCGACGCGCAAATGAGTCACGGGCCTGCTGCTGACATTCAGAGGAGAATGGAAGATGTAGCCGATGAATTCGGGTGGAGGCCGGAGCTCTTGGCGTCAATTTTTCGCAGGAAAGGGTGGCTCGGGGGCGCACTCCCACGCTTGGCAAAAGACCGCAAATCGCTGGTCAATGCTAGATCACCATGTCCTCGCGGTTGCTCCCGAAAACACCATCCGTTCAGGAAGACGGCATGCCAACGCGATGAGTGCTACGTATCTTGTCGGAAACAACACGCACCAATTTTGCGAGCCGTTTGTCCCCATCGCAAGGCAGTGGAGCAGCTTGTCATGCTGGAGTTTGCCCGGCGTGAAATTGAGGCGCGTATGATCGAGCAACTTAAAAAAGAAGGACATCGCTGTTGTGGGACAATGAAGCAGTGCGCGTTGCGAGATACAACGAATTAAATTGGCGATTCTCAATATGCCCAGCTGTAGATCCCGATTTGGTGATTGGTGAAGTTATGAACTGCTGAAGAAGTTTCACAAATCAACTATGAATAAATGAAGGAACGCGCAGTGGAGGTTGAAGAAGTCAAGTCGGAGCAGGGTTATGCCTCTCGCATTGAGAAGAATATCGTAATCTTCTCTGATGGCACGGGCCAATACGGCGGGGTCATGCCAGATCAGCGCATTTCCAATATCTACAAAATGTATCGCGCAATGCGTCCCGGCACACAGACGGGCATCGATCCCAATAAGCAGATTGCATACTATGATCCTGGCCTTGGCTCAGGTGAGCTCGGTGGGCGAATTCGCAACATTCTTGCCTCTGCTTTCGGAACCGGCATCAGCGAGAATATTGTCGATTGTTACGAGGCTATCCTCCGTCACTACGCTGATGGTGATCGGGTGTTTATTTTCGGATTCAGCCGCGGGGCATATACCGCCCGATGCGTCGCAAATGTTTTGAACCTTTGCGGTGTGCCTCGGTTCGGAATTGGCGGAAGCCCGCTGCCTGCTGGCGGAGTAGCGCTTCGAAAAATCGCGGAGGAGGCGGTCTACAGTGTGTACGAGCATGGCTCGGGACGTGACCGCGCAAAATATGAGCCTGAACGTGAGGAGAAGGCCAGCAGATTCAGAGCGCGCTATGGTAGCGAGGGCTCAGGCACACGGGGGGAGCCACAGGGCAATGTCGCACCCACATTCATTGGCGTATTTGATACAGTTGCCGCACTCGGTACGGTCATAGTACGGCGCCTTCTCGCAGCACTTGCCTTGATCAGTATGGTCATTGGTTTGGCATCGATATGGAATAATTGGCCTGCGCCTTGGTCATTTCTGTCCTGGGTTCCAGCAGGGCTGCTCACGATTAGCTTTCTTTGGTCAGTCAAAAAGCAATTCAAATATATCAAGAACCCGCCGCAAGGTGGTCGGTTCAGCTGGCACTTCGCAGCTTGGAACCTTAAGAATTACGATCGCTTCCTCGACAGCAGCGTCGGATATGCCAGACACGCAATTTCCATTGATGAAAATCGCAAACGCTTCCCCCGCGTAGGGTGGGGCCATAGCGACGATACTGGCGAGCAAAACCGAGGCGACTTGGCATGGCTCAAACAAGAATGGTTCGCGGGTAATCATTCTGACATCGGTGGCAGCTACCCGGAAAGCGAATCCCGCCTTTCCGATATCTCGCTGCGCTGGATGATCGACGAGCTCAAAGCGATTCCTCATCCCCCGGAGATCGACGACCGCTACGTGCGTACGTTCGTAGATCCGCTCGGGCTTCAGCATGATGAGGTAAAAGCGAGTCGTGAACTCTGGCCGCGGTGGTGGCCCAAGTCGGTGCGGCTTGGGTGGTCGCATACCGTTCGCTCGGTACACCCAAAAGCGGTACTACACGAAAGCGTGTTCGACAGGCTGTCGGCAGAATTCGTCCCACAGTACGATCATCGGAGTCCGTATCGACCCGCAAACCTGGAGGGGCACGTAGCAGCAGCGCCTTACTTCGGTAGGGACGTCCCGACGGGAAAAACTACGAGATAAAAACCTTCATCAACCGCGTGATGGGGAAATTGGTGAAATTCGAGAAGCAGAGGTCAGTTCTGCCCCGAGTATCAGTCGCGCCAGGCTTCTGCACTTCAGAGTTTCAGAAAATCAAAAGTAGGGTTCAGATCGAGGCCGCTGATCCAATGTCTGCTTTAGAGCGGTCGTCATCCAAGCTCCAATGACGGGAATTGGGGCGCAAAGCGGCCATTTTGGGGCCACCATCTCGCTAAATCCCAAAGTCCATCGAGCGGTTACGCTCCTTGACGAGTTCTGGCTCTGGAGTCTTTGGACCCTTCTCGGCTAAAGCCTTGCCCCTCCCCATTTGCGCCGCCGCCTTCAATCGCTTGGTGACCTCCAACGCCGATGATTTCTCGCCCTTGTTCTTGGAAACAGCGGCACCGAGCCGTGCAGCGCTGTCGACCACAAGTGTCAGATGATCGCGAAGCCGGGTCACCGTGACCAGGAAGGTCTTCTGGTTGGCAAGATTGCGCTCACGGCTATCCATCACCGCAATTCCTCGATCGGAGGTCAGGCCCTGCGCCATGTGAGCATTGAGTGCATAGGCGAGGTCGAGGCGTTTGAGCATCGGATCGTCTTTCCCGAGCTTCTTTTCGATGCCCTTGGAGGTCTCGACAGTGATCTGATCGCCTTCGATACGAGTGACCCGGGCCTGGTCGGCGTTGAACAGCCCGCGTCGGTGGTCGTTCCTGGTCCAGCGGATGCGATCGCCTTGGTGGACCTCAAGATGGCGCCGGTCAAATAGCGTAAGATTGTCGTCCTTCCCCGTGTGCCCGATACGAGAGGGGTTGAGCTTGTGCAGCCTGCCATGCTTGTCCTCAAGCTCGACAATGCCTTTCCGGTCATCGACATTGCGCACTGAATATTCGCCGCGTTTGAGGCCAAGCGCGCGTTCGAGTTTCGCGACCTCGAGCACCATGCCAGGGCGGTAGGCGGCGAGGTATCGCAGTTCTTCCCGCGTAAGATTGGCGCGGTCGAGAACTTCGAGTTCGAGCTTGTCGGGGCCAATCTCGCGGTTGGCGGCAAGGCCGGTCTGGACGGCTTCGTTGACAGCGGCGCGGATCTTGCGACCCGAAGCATAGATCGCGGTCCGCTCCCGCTCTTCGGGTGCAAGCGACAGCCAGCGCTCGGCAGCAACAATCGCTCCATCCCCCTTGGCTTCGACCGTATTTTCCTTGAGGTGGTCGAGCGCCGTGCGGACCAGCCCGGCCTGCGCCGCCGCCTGTGCCTCGCGCAGGATGGGATCGCGCCCGCGCAAATTTGTGTTCATCTGCGCCTGCGCAATTCCTCCCTGCTGCAGGAGATCGAATGGCTTGCCGGCATCGACCGCGCCTAGTTGCTTGCGGTCGCCCATGAGCACCAGGCGGTGGGCACCGGCGCGATTGGCGATGCGGATGAGCTGCTCCTTGTCCGCATTGGAGACCATCGAGGCTTCGTCGAGGATAAGGACACTGCCGCCAAGTTCCCTGCGTGCCTCGCGATCGAGGCTGGACCGCCCCTCTGCCTCGCTGATCGGTTTCCAACGCTTGAGGAAACTCGCGAGCGTCTGCGCCTCGATACCCGTGTCGCGTTCGAGCATCTGAACCAGCGTGTTCTGCACCGACAGGCCAAGCAGCTTGTGACCCTCATGGCGCAGCACATCGGCGACCGGCTTCAAGACGCTCGATTTGCCAGCGCCGGCAACACCCTGCACGGCAATGGTCCGATCACGTGATGTCAGGATAAGTCGAGCTGCGCCCAGCTGGCCCTCATTGAGCTTGAAACCCTGATTGACGAGAGCGGAAGCCTGGACACTGGCGTCGGCTCGCCGCCCGGCAAGAATGGGTTCGACAGCGCCCTTTCCTTCATTGGCCCATGCAAGAATCCGAGCCTCGCGCTCGACCTCTTCTCGGCTTGCCAGCCACCCCTTGTGCTCGCCCTTGCCCCGCAGCAGATGCCCTGAACGCACCAGCGAGCGCACTGCTTTCTCGACATCAGCAATGGTGGTTGGCAGGCCAAAATCGAGCGCTGCCTTGTACAGGTCCTCCCGTGCAAAGCCTGCCTCGCGCTGCGCTAGGTGGCGCACTGCCGAAGCCACGGCCTGGGACGCTGCAATCTCTTGCGGCCCCCTTTTGAGAACATGCTCCGGGACGAGAGGATCGTGCTCCTTGCCCTTGATGCGCGCGGCAAAGTCCTTGAGCAGCGCCAGGCCGCGCTCAGCCAGGCAGGGCCCCTTTGCGTCGGCAGCGGTGCGCTCGCTGGCTCTCGTCTTGGCGGTATCGACCAGTCTTGGCAGGTCGAGGCCGACAGTCTTCGCAGCCGCTTGCCATTGCTCGCCCAGGACCGTGCGATCCTCGATCGGCTGCTTGGGCGATCGGGTGGCGAGCGCCGCGATCTTGCCCGCTTCGAGCCCCGGACCTCGGCGTGCTTCGAGCACTTCCTTCCGCCGCGAGGAGAAGGCCATCACCTGATCGCGCGAGATCCCGCAAGCCTCGAAATTGCCGTGCTTGCCAACCGGGCCAGTCTCGTAGCCAAGCTTCTCGACTGCGATCCGGAAGCGCGCCATGGCAATCGAGTTGAGCAGGGTCCCGAGCGCAAATAGCCTGTCGTTCTTGAGCGTTCGCCACTTGCCGTCCTTGCCCTGAGTCACATTGGCAACGACAGCATGGAAGTGCAGATTGGGCTCCTGGTTGCGGTTGGTATCATGCTGGAAAAGGCCGACCGCGAGATTTCCAGTCGCAATGGTCCTGACCTTGCCCCGGTCGACAAGGCGGGTTTCAGCGGCATTCTTCTCGGCCCATGTGAGCGCCTCTGTTACCGCCTCGCGATAGGCAGCAACGATCTGCTCGTCCTTGCCGACTAACGCAAGTAGTGACCAGCTTTTGGGGAGCGAGAAGGTCAGATCGGTGCCCGGCCTATGTGGCTGGCCCGGATTGCCGACGCTCGAGCCATCGGGAAGTTCGCCGCGCAACAAGGCATCGAATTGCCTGGTCTCAACGCGCCCTGAAAGGCCAAGTGATTTCGCGCCTTCGCCGACCCATTGCCCGGATCGATCGGCATCGGCCCGGGCATAGTAATTGTCGTCGGCAAAGTAGCTAGCGGCAGCAGATGGCGATCGAATATTGGCGATCGAGAGCATGGCTCTAATCCTCGATTAGACGCACTGATTGCACTGGCTTGGGCATCAGATATCCGGCTCGATATCGCCCACGTCGGGTTCGTCACGGTCAGGTTTATCCCTCTCGTTGTCGTGGGCCGCCCCTCCAAGAAGATCGCGCTGTCGTCGCTCGTGATCGGCGTGAGTGCGTTGCTCTTTGCTTTCCTTGGCTCGATGCGGATGAGGACTGTCGCCGGACCTTTCTGACCGATCTGCGGAGTGATCATTGGGTACTTTGCGGCTGCCGGGTTCGAGTGGCAGTTCGCTCTGTCGACCGGTCGATTGATCCACTGGCAGGCGTTCTTTGTTGGCGGCTTCTGCAGCAGACTGCCTGTCTCGCGCGGCACCCGTCTGGTCGTCCGGCGCCGCCTCCTTCGATCTGTCCTTCGCATGGCGGCGTTGTGATTTGCGATTGGGACGTTTCCGCTGGTCGCCATCGGCATCCCGGCCAGGATGCTTGTCGTCGCGGCGACGGCGCTCACCGGAATCGTCGCTGTCGCTGCCGCGTTGTCCGGATGCTTCCCCTTCGTCTGGTCCGACGTTTACCGGCTTGGCTACCGTTCTCGCGGGTCGCTGGATTGCGCGAGGGATGAACCCTTCGGCGATGCGCGGCCAATCCCGGGGCTCAAGCGTGACCGGCGCGGTCGGAAGTCCTTCGGGAAACTTTATGTACCCTTCAAGGCTCTTCAGCCCCATGAACTCGTCTGGCAGCAACAAGGGAGCGATCTCGCGGCGGGCTGTGAGGCTCACCGCATCGCGGGCGCTGTTGTGGCCATAGCTCTGGTTCTCTTCGACCTCGCGGACCTCGCGGTGGCCGACCGTGTCCGAACACCAGGTAGCGGTCTCGCGGTCGGCCGTCCCGAGCATGAGCTTGGTCTTGGCTAGCGACGACAAGGTCATCGCCATGTTTTCTCCATAGACCTCCTTGAGCTTGGCAAAGGCGTGCACACCTGTTACGATCGCACCGCCGTAATTGCGCGCTGTCTGCAGGCCCTTTTCAAGCGAGGGAAGCCGGTGCAGCGCGCCCAGCTCGTCGATCAGGAACCACAATTTGAGGTCGGGCGTGGTCCGCCCTGTCATCAGCGTGTTGATCGCCGTATCGAGCCACAAGGTGAGCATCTGCGAGAGCACGGTAAGGTCTGCGTAGCGGGCCGAAAGGAACAGGATTGATCCTTCCTTGCCCTCGCCTTTGACCCACTTTCGGATCGAAAAAGGTTCGCCCTCTGTGGGCAGCAATTGCAACGCCTTGGCGTTCACGTTGAACACTGCACGCACCGATTCAGCCATCTTCGCAGCCTGTGGGTCGGTCATGGGGCCCGCCACCGTGTCTTCGAGCAGCTTGTGCAGGTCGGGAAGATTGGCGTTCATGAGGTCGCTTGCGAGCGCCGCGTTGGTGCCCTTCCCCTTCTCGAGCAGCTTGAGACAGGTCTCGACGAAGAGGGTCCGAGCGCCGAGCACCCAGAACTGCTCCGCCCCGCCGCCATCATGCGGCACAAGCGATTCCGCGGCGGCATGGAACTCGGCGCTGGTGGTGCAGTCATTGAAGACGCTCCACGCTGGACAGCGGGCATCGAGCGGGTTCAGGATGACATCGCGATCGGGCTCGTAGAAGGCCTCGATAAAGGCGCCGGTGAGATCAAAAATGACCGCGCGCTCTCCCCGTGAGCGGATCTCATCGACAAGCTCGAAGAGGGCCACGGTCTTGCCCATACCGGTGGTTCCGACGAGCATGGCGTGACCCTGCTCCTGCCGCCACGGGTAGCTGACACCGGCGATATGAGCGGGCGAGTAGAGACCCGCAGCGCGTAGGGCATTCTTACCGGCAAGGCGCCATTTCCAGCCCATCGTGCGGCCGTACTCGCGGGCGCGGGCGCGACGATTATGGCGGGCGATATCGGTCTCGAGTTCGCTTAAGGAAACGAGCTGCGCACCGCGCAGGTGACGCTTGCGTTTCGAACGCTCGCCGAAGTGCTCGGCGACCCACCAGAAGGCCGCAAGGAGCGGGGCAAGCCAGAGCGCAGAAAGCAGCATGGCCTGCTTCGCGGTGGCGAAAAACAGGTTCCAGGCTTCGCGCATCGGCGGGAAGTCCCTCACCACTGCCATGGGGAAGGCAACCAACTCGCCATCGGGCAGGCGCAGGTTGACCAGCTTGTCCGGATCGAACTCCATGAAGCCATAGGCAGAGGCGTAGACATGCATCCACAAGAGGTAGGCCTGGTAGTCGGTAAGCATACTGCTGACCCGCCACCAGACGGTCGCCAAAATGACCAGAACAGAGACGACAAGCGGCAGCTTGAAACCCGCAGCGAACATGAAACCGAAGTGCCCGAGAAGCTGGGTGCCGCGCGTGAAATTGACGATGCTATTCTTCATTGCTCGCCCCCTTCTCGCGCGAAGGAATGAAGCCGAGCTGGGCGAGGCGGCGATGGTAGGCGGCATGGGTACGCTTGCGCAGAGTGTTGTCGGAATGGCTCGCCAGCAGCGCATCGAGCGCGGTAGTGAGGAACACCAGCTGGCGGGCCGGATCGGTCCCGCCGGGACGATCGACATAATCGTTGTCGCGGTTCCAGGCGGCGACCAGATGGTCGCGAATGACCACGCTCACGCTGGTCTCGCGGGTGTTAGACTGCTCCAGAATCCAGTCCGCAATCAGCGGCGGGACGTAGGTCTGGAGAACCCTGTAACGTTGCATCTTTCCAAGCTCCTTGTGCTGAAGAAGCCTGGTTCGACCTGCGGAAGGCGAGGATCACAGTAATTTACGAAGGGGGTGTAGGAAAACGAAAAGTTCCCCATCTATTGCAGCACTTTAAGCTAAGGTGATTTGCCTCCTATGCGCGAATCCAATTCGCGATTTGCGGTCAAATCGGTCGGTGCATACGCCTAATTTGCGCAGCAACTGATTGAGAACATTGATGGAACATTGGCGGCACCGCTGCGTCCGGTGTGCCTCTGTCTCCAATTGCGCGGGCGGTGACCAGCGATCCTAGCCTTTCCCTCTCATTGCTCATTGTCTTGCGATACCTAAGGAGCGTGAGCAACCCTTCGCACTGGTCGGTGCCTGGGAGCGGTCTTCCTGATGCTCCAACCTCAACAAGAGACCGCGCCTGCGCAAAAGGGACCGGCCAAGGACCATGTGTGAAGCGGCAGGAACGGGACCTGTCGGTCCTGCCGCGCGCGCTGGTCCGACCCGGTCGCGGTGCGCAAGTGCGTGCGGGGCCCGGAACAAATACACCGCGCCCGCAGGAGCACCGCCGCAGGTGGTGCGGGACCGAGCGCGTCACCAGCCCCGCTCCACATCACCCCCAGGTCTTCCACCAGCGAACACGAAAAAAGGGCAGGAACCGTCACCGGCTCCCGCCCTTTTGATGCTCAGAACTCGTCGAGCATACCGCCATGCACCGTATGCACCACCCGGCTCGCGAAGTGTGCTGGCAAGGCATTGTAGTCACCCTCGTCGAGAGCAAAGTATCCGAGATCGTCGTCCTCCACGACGTGCTGGTCGAAGAAGCTGTGCAATGCCCGCCGTTCAGCTGTGGCGAGTGCTTCGAAGTAGCTGTTCGAGTTCGATTCAAGATTGCCAAGTGTAGTCATGATTTCCTCCTGATATCTGTCGGTGAGACGACAGGAGGAAGGCGGACGGGCGCGGTGCCGGCGGGTCAGGGATCGCCCGCATGGGCGACCGCGAAGCGGCGGTGGGGGCAACGATTTTGTCGAACCGCAGCGCAAGCGTAGGGGAGGCAAAATGGTGGGGCCCCGCCGTCCTTGACGCGCCGGTGCCGGGCCCGTCATCCTTGAAAGCCCGTGAGCCAGGCCCCTCCCCCGCCCGATGAAGAGCGCCCGTGCCAGTCATCTGCAAAAGGACTTTCCTACAGGGTCTTGCCTGTTCCATTGGGGCCCCCGGGAGGAACGCAGAAGGGGAGTAAGGACGAACTCCAATGCCATCTAAACGAAGCGCTGTAGCTGCACTCCAGAAGCTGGAGGCCGACCGGCTGGCACTCGACCAGCGTCAGAAAGAACTCGAGAAACAGGCTGCACTTGAACTGGGCAGCGTAATCCTTGGAACGGGCCTTGAAACGTTCTCGAAGAAGGGCTTGGCAAGAGTGGCCGTGGAGCTTGCAAAGCTGGGGAAGGACGAGGCGTTAAAGCGGCTGGGTGCTTCTATATCTTCTCCTCGCCCTCAACAAACGTCTGTGAAGTAGAACGAGGAAAGGGGTCCTGTCCGGCTTGGACAGGACCCCTTCGGGGGGGAGATCGACGGGAGAGTTCAGTCGATCTCGGGAGCATCCTTGTTGTCGTCGTTCTCGCCGGAGCCGTTGCCACGGGAGAGGAAGTCGACCTTGTCGGCGAGGATCTCGGTGCCGTAGCGTGTGACCCCGTCCTTGTCTTCCCACTGGGTATAGTGGATGCGGCCCTGGACGGAAACCAACTGGCCCTTGGTGCAGTACTGCCCGACGGTCTTGGCGAGGCCGTTGAAGCAGGTCACCCGGTGGAACTCGCTTTCCTTGGCGGTGTAGCCGTTCTCGTCCTTGTAGGTCTTGCCGTCCTTGTC
>MDTG01138272.1_pt1 | contig 13573 bp, 12 predicted proteins | sample 811421 | NCBI WGS metagenome assembly MDTG01 (sample SAMN05326645, study PRJNA326480) | marine metagenome | isolation source: seawater | place: Pacific Ocean: South East | collected 2011 | reverse complement strand
TATATGAAAAAAAATTATAATAAAATAATCAATCAAATTCAGAAAATAAGATCAAAAAATAATGTAAATTGGATGAATATTTTGAAATTGGCTTTTAAACTTGACCCTAAGAATGCTGCAAAAATTATGAAAAAGATAAATTATGATGATAAAAAAATTTCAAATTTATTAAAAAAACTTTCTTAAAAATTAAAACTAAGTGATTATTCGATTACTAAATACCCAGAGCCAGCACTAAACTTTGATGTATAAAGTTTATATTTTGTTGAACCAAAAGCCTCACGCATAGCAATGGTTTCCCCCGGAAAATATTTCAAATTAGGCTCATCAAAACCAATTACACTACCTTTGGTTAGATATGGCTTAATAGCCATTAAACAATCTTTTGTAGGCTTGTAAAGGTCTACATCAAAATATGCCAAAGCAATAACTGTTTGTTGATTGTCTTTTAAGTACTCCTTAATAGTCTTAGATGCATCTCCTTTAATTATCTTATATCTTTTAAGATGATGAGCATGAGTTTCTGAACTATGGTAATCCATCAAATCATTTAGATAATTTTCATAATTAGGTGAAGTAGAAAATTCACCTTCATTAGCTAGCTCATTAAATTTAACTTTTTTATCAATTGAAGTAACTCCTTTTAAACCACTAAAAGTGTCAAATCCGATAATTTTTCTAGAAACATTGTATGGTTCATAAATGCCTTTAAAATTTTGCCATAAAACTATATTTTGACCCCATCTAGTTCCAAATTCCATTGCATCTCCAGTTACGTCAAGTATTTTTGTATACAATTCATTCATGAACAAAATTCTCATTAAAGATAATCTATTAGTAAATAAACCAAGATTTCTTATTTTTTGTTCATCAGGACCTGGCCAATTATTATAAAGTTTTATAAAATGTTCTCTTTGTTTTAGTTCATAGTCAGAGGCAAAAAGAAACGGGGAAATATTTGGTTTATTTTTTTTTCTTTTGGCGATATCAGCAATAGTTTTAAATTCTTTTTTTTCTTTCATTTGTAACTCTGTCTAATAATTTTTCTCAATAATATAAGGCATTACCTAGTATAGTATTTTTTTTTTGGTTGCAATATATTATATTATGAGATAAAAATGGTTTATTAATTTAACTTAAGATTTTGCGGAGATCTTTTTAAGTAAACTTGGAAAAAATATGGAAGTTCATTTAGTTGGTCACGCAACGATATTATTAAAAGATAAAAATTTCTCATTAGTTTGTGATCCTTGGCTTGAAGGTGGTTCATTGACTAACGGTACAATATGGCAATATCCACCTAGAATTAAAGATACTAAAGACTTTGAGCCTTTCAAATACATGTACATATCTCATGATCATGACGATCACTGTCATAATGAAACATCTAAACAGATTGATAAAGATACACCAATTTATGTACTAAATCATAAAGAGAATAAAAATCTTCTGTATAAACTGAAGGATCAAAAATATAGAAATATAATTATAGTTGATCCATGGACTAAGAAAAAAATTGAAGAAGATTTATACATAACAATTTTTCCTTCTGATATAGGATATCTAGATTCATCAGCGTTAATTAATTATAAAAATTATAGTATTTATCATGGTAACGATAATGTTTTATATCCTGCGACCTATGAAAAAATAGGAAAACTCTCTAAAATCGATTTAGCTTTTATGCCCTATGCAGCATTAAGTGGATACCCATCTATATATGAATTTGATGAGGAAACAAAAAAAAGATTAGCAGAAAAGAAGAAAAAAGAAAAAATTGAATCATTTTATGATGATGTAAGAGCTTTAAATGCCAAGGTATCAGTGCCAGCAGCTGGTGACTTGTGTGTTATAGGAGGAGATGTTCCTTTACTTGGAATAGGTAATCCAGATGATGTCATTAATAATGCACCTAATGATATAAAAGATAGAATCCTTGATATGAGACCAAATGATATTTTCTCTATGGAAAAAGGTTTTATTCCTTATAAGAATAGAAACGAATGGAATTATACTGTAGAGGATCAGGCGAAATTTGCGAAACTTCCACATGTTAAAAAAGTTATTGATGAAACTAATAACTGGCTATTAAATGAAAATATTGATGGTGAAAATTATAAAAAATTAGTTAAAAATTATTTTCAAAGCGGTCTAAAAGAATTTAAAAATTTAGCTGAAAAGGTTGGAAATTATGTTTTTACTCTAAGATCTAATAATAACAATGGTTTAAACATGGACATTTCAATTGATTTTAAGAACTTAACTTTAACTGAAGAGTATAATGAAAATTATACAAAAAAAATAAATATTAGACCTGAAATACTTTGTAAAATAATTAAACGAGAATATTTATGGTCTGATGCTCACGCAGGATTAAGAATGTCAATTGACAGAAGACCTATTGATTATTGGAATCAAGATTTTTGGGGATGGTTATTTTGTTTAGACTCACATTCAATGGACTTTAAGCCTTATTTTAAAAAATAAAGGTTTTTTTAAAAAATTTAAAACAATAACTTTCTTAAACTATTTATGCTTAATCTTTCTTTATTTTCATCACTGTTATAGGAAAATTCTTTTTTAACCTTTTTAGCTTTAAATTTTTTTAAATATTTTTTTTGACTTATCTTTGTTGGCAGCACAATAAAAAATTTTTTATTTTCTATCGTATTGATGGAGTCACTTTTTGTAATCATTTCTTCATGAATTTTTTCTCCCTCACGTATACCTATTATTTTAAATTTAGATTTTGGAGAAATTGCTTTTGCTAAGTCTGTGATTTTATAACTCGGGATTTTTGGAACAAAAATTTCACTTCCCATTGAATTGCTTAAGCAATACAAAACAATATCTACGCCCTGCTGAAGTGTTATATTGAACCTAGTCATTCTTGGGTCAGTTATATTTAAATATTTACTATTAATATTATTCATAAAATAAGGAATTACCGAACCTCTAGACATCATCACATTTCCGTATCTTACTACTGAAAATGAAACGTTTCTTTGCCCTTTAATATTGTTCGCAGAAATAAAAAGCTTATCTGAACAAAGTTTTGTTGCTCCATATAAATTGATTGGGGCCGCAGCCTTATCAGTCGATAAAGCGATAACTTTTTTTACGTTATTTTCTAGACATGCTTGAATTAAATTATTAGCACCCATGATATTTGTTTGTATAAATTCAAATGGATTATATTCAGCGGTGGGAACTTGTTTTAATGCCGCTGCATGTACTACATAATCTATCTTTTCTAAAGCAAATTTAATTCTATCTTTATCCCTCACATCTCCTAATAAAAATCTTAGATTATTATATTTGCCCTTATATTTTTGAGCCATTTCTGATTGTTTCAATTCGTCTCTAGAGAAAATGACTATCTTTTTGAAACTATTTTTTTTCAATATTGTGTCTACGAATTTTTTACCAAAGCTCCCAGTACCCCCTGTAATTAATATTGATTGATCTTTTAACATTTAATTAATCTCCAATAACTTTTTTTATATTTTTGATTACGTATCTAATTTCACTGTTCTTAATTGTGTAATATATTGGTAACGAGACTTCCATATTAAAAAAATTTTCGGCTACCGGATAGTTTCCGGGTTTAAAACCATACTTTCTCATAAATGGTTGTGTATGTACAGGTATATAGTGGACTTGTAAATTAATTTTTTTGTCAAACATTTGCTTAAAAAATCTTTTCTTGTTAATTTTTTTCTTTTTAAAATCAATTAGTAATGGATAAAGATGATATGAGTGTAAAATTTTTTTTTGAATTTTCGGTATAGTAAAAAAGGAAGTATTTGAAAAGGCTTTATCATAGATTTTTGCGACTTTCTTTCTTTTGTTTAAAAATAAATTAATTTTTTTCAATTGTGATATACCAAGTGCGCATTGAATATCACTTAATCTAAAATTATAACCAACTTCATTAATTTTGTAGTGCCATCTGCCATATTTATTTGAAAGAATTTTGTTTCTAATCATAGAATGGGATCTTAACGACACAATCTTCTCATAAAAAATCTTATTATTTGATAAAATAGCGCCACCTTCACCTGTAGTAATATTTTTAACCGGGTGAAAACTTTGAGTTACTAAGTCAGCGTATCTTACTGCATAACTTTTATCATTATTATATTTTGCACCAAGTGCATGACAATTATCATTAATTAAAAAAAAGTTGTATTTATTTTTAAGATATTTTAAGTCTTTCCAATCAGAAGGGTGACCAGCATAATCAACAGCTATAACAGCTCCAATCTTTTTATTCTTTTTCAACTTAGTTTCAAGTTTATTTAAATCAAGAGTGTATGACTTTGAATTTATATCACAAAAGTCAACTTTGTAATTGTTCATTAAAACTGAAGTTACAGTTGATGCAAATGTCAAAGGTGTAGTTATAACTGTATTTTTTTTTTTTAGATTAAGGGTTTTAAGTGATAAAAATAAAGCTGAAGTTCCACTGGATACTGAAGCACAATATTTTGCTCCCATGTATTTTGATAAATTTTTCTCAAAAATAGAAACAAATTTTCCTTGAGTTATTTTTTCTGATTTTAACGCTTTGCCAACATATTTTATATCTTCTTTATCAATATATTGTCTTCCATAATTTATAATTTTCATTCAGAAAGCTCTTTGATTAAATATTTTTCAAAATTTTTATTTAATGAAATTTTTCTTAAAGATACGATATTTCTTTTAAAATTGATATAATCTTTTTCATAATCAAGAGTAAGTCTATATTTTGACAAATTTTTTTCTAATATCTTTAAATTGTTTTTTTTATTGAAAAAATTTTTATATATCCATGGAGTAACATGTTCTTTTTCAAAATTAGACCTTGCTTTTAAATAGGTTTTTTTTAACAAGTTTTTATTAATAATTTCACAGTCAAAACCATGTGGTACATATCTTGGTCTATTGTTTGTTAAAAATTGAAGTTTATTTTTTTTATAAAAACTCATCATTTTTTTTATGATTTCAGGATTTATAAAAGGGCAGTCCGAGGTTATTCTAATTATATTTTCTGATTTAAATTTTTTTGCGCATAAATAGTATCTTTTTAGAAGGTCGTTCTCTTTTATACTTTTTGAAAAAAAATGCTTAACATTATTTTTTTTTGCAACTTGTTCAAAAATTTTTGTAAAATTATCGCTTGGTGTAGCTAGTATTATATTATTAATTTTTAAATTCTTTTTTAAATTTTCACACAAATAATCTAAAAATGATCCATTATCAAAATTATATAATATTTTACCTCTAAATCTTTTTGATCCAAATCTACATTGAATGATAATGTCAAATTTCATAATTTTGAAATTCATTAATTTGTTTAATAATTTTTTTTTTTATAAGTTTTTTTATAATTTTTTTTATTTCTATTGGTGATTTTGATAATTTTTCTGATAAATCAATAATTGAGTGTTTACCATCGCAATAACTTAATACATTCATTATTAGTCTAGTATCTTTATAAATATTTTTTTTACTTAAAGATGGGTACAGATTTCTCTTTGACATTTGAGGTTCACCATAAAACTTTGAAATAAAATAAACATTTTTTTCAATAGTTTCGATCGCCTTTTTAATCAAATTAAAACCACCATTTAAACCCTTGGATGAAACCACTGTATTTAAATTGTCAAGAGAGGTATGATATTCTTTATATGTTGCATATTTTGTCCTCATAATTGTTGCAACAGGAAGATCCACACCTGGTGAACAATACTGTCTTTCATCACCGCCTCTTTCTAACCAAGAATATTTCTTATAATTTTTTGAAATATTTTTTAGAACATATAATCCAACTCTATCAGATAAAGTATCTCCATTTCTAGAAGGTAAGTATGAGTAAGATCTATTATCACCGACACAAGTAATATTAAAACCAGCAACAACATTTTTTTTCAATTTATTCTTATTTTTACTTAGATATGAAATTGAACCAATTGTTTCAGGTATAAAAATTATTCTGTATGAATATTTCCTTTTTTTTTTAGCTATCCATTTAGCTAAAAATATTGTTACGGCAGGTCCAGACAATTCATTATTTGCCATTGATGGATGGCATATATATGTTGATAAGAAAACTTCTTTTTTTGATCTTCCAGGGATTAATATTTCTCCATAAGTTAAAGAGCCTTTTTTAAACTTACTATCTATATTTATCTCATAAGTGCCATTCTTTTTTAATTTTTTAAATTCGTTAAAGCTGATACAGAACCCCCAATTTTTTTTATAATAAGATGTAACATATGGAATGGCATTAGGTTGATTTTTTAAATAATTTAATTTTTTTTTTAAATTTTTAAAATTTAAAGTTTTTTTTACTCGATGAGAATAACCAACAAGGTGTAAATTATTCTTTTTAAAATCTGCAATTTTGTTGCCATTTGGAGTTTTTATCCAAGCTTCTTTGACGTTCCATTCGAGTGGTATTTTCCAGTCGTAAACTTTAGTTCCAGATTTAATTTCTTTAATCGATAAGTTTTTGTAATATTTTTTTAAAATATTTAGTGTTTGTCTATTTCCATCTCCGGTTAAACTTCTATTTAAAGGAAAAAGTTTTTTGCAAAGACTGTAAATTTCATTTCCAATCATAATTCTCAATATACCGTTTTAGTTTTAAGTTTTTTATTGAATTTTTTTTTCAAAATTATCTGTATTGTAAAATTTTATAAGTTATAGATATTTTAATAAATAACATAGTTTCTTTCCTAAATTGTATCTTTAGTATATTAATAAGCGAATTTAAATAGTAAATTGTTTTTAAATGATACTAAAAAATCTAATTAAAAATTACAGACTGTTTCCTAAAAAAGTTGCAATACAAGATGAAAAAATCTCTATTAATTATGAGCAACTTTTAAATCATACATTTCAAACTTTAGAATATTTAGAAAAAAAGGGGATAAAAAAAAGTTCTAAAGTATTAGTTTTGATGGATAATTCAGTAGAATTTGCGGTATTGTTTATTTGCTCATTAGCCATGAGATTTACAATAATCCCAATTAATAATTTTGATACACAAAATTTAAACTCTTTAGTAAAAGAGCTTAAGATCAAATTTATTGTTTCAAAAAAAGAATTTAAACCCATTTTAAACAAACAAAAAAGAAAAATAATTTTTATTAAATTTAAAGAAGTAAATAATGAAATTTACTTTAAGAATATATATAAAGAAGAATATTTTTATAATGAAAAGAAATTTGATTATATTATTAGCTTTTCCTCAGGATCAACTGGAGAACCAAAAAAAATAGTACTTTCAGAGGAAGTAAAATATAATAGGGCCAAACAGACCATTAATTATTATAACCTCACTAGTAAAGATAACTTTTTGATATGTACACCATTTCAATATACTCTAGCGCAAAGAGTTTTACATATATCTTTAATATTGGGTGCTAAACTTACAATTTCAAATTTTTTTACACCAGCATCATTTTCATATTTAATTAAAAAAAACAAGATTACATTTGTTATGATGATAAGTTTTCAAATTAACAGATTAATAGAGTCCACAATTTTTAATAGAAAAAAAAATTTTAAATCGTTAAGACATCTAATTTGCTCATCAGATACTCTAAGTCTTAAAAATAAATTTTATTTAATAAAAAATCTTAAATGTGATACACATGAAATATTTGGCATGGCAGAACTTGGTGTTATTTCCAATTTAAATTTAAAAAAAGATAAAAATAAACTAAACTCAGTAGGTAAAATTTTGCATGATACAAAGGTAAAAATTGTTAATAAGCAAAAAAATGAAAAAATTGAGGGTGAAATAACTTGTTTATCCCCAAGAATTTTCGATGCATATCTTAAAAAAAAGACAATTAAATCGAAAAAAAATTCTTTTTTTAAAACTGGAGATATAGGTTATTTAGATAAAAAAAATTTTTTGTATTTTTGTGGTAGAAAAAAAAATGTAATAAAAGTAAGTGGAACAAGCATTTATCCTCAAAGTATTGAAAAAGTTATTCTAAGACTATCCGATGTAAAAGAGTGTAAAGTTATAGGTATTCCTAATTCAATGTTTGGCGAAATAATTGTTGCTCTTGTTCAAAAAAAAACACATAAAAAAATTAATGAATCGCAAATACGAGATTTTTGTAGAAAAAATTTACCTGAAATACTTCAACCTCGTGTTATAAAATTTATATCGAAATTCCCCAAAAATAATATGGGTAAAGTTTTAATTGAAAAACTGAAGGATAATTTTAAAGGAGTTAAATTAGACGAAAAATTTAATTTATCTTAAAAAAATGGACATAATTAAAATTCAAAAAAATATTATAAAAATTATTGAAAAAAAAAAGAAAATTCATCTGAAATCTTTTAATGACAAGTTAAATTTTAAATTTTTAGACAAAGGACATATCGATTCCATAAATATTATAAATTTTATATTAGATATTGAAGGGAGTTTTAAAGTCAAACTTACAGCTCTAGATACACAATCAAACAATTTTCGAACACCTTTAGGAATTTCAAAAATTTTAAAGAAAAAAATAAATGATAAAAAAAATAAAAAATAATTTTGATTATTCAGAAGAAAATTTAGAACATATATTAAAAAAATCAGGACTTAAAAAAGGCAGCTCTGTTTTTTTGACTACAAGCCTAGGCATGTTTGGTAAAGTTAAACTTAATGAAAAATATAATATTTACAAATTATTTTACAATAAATTGTTGAAAATTATAGGTAAGAATGGAAATTTATTTGTTCCAACTTATTCTTATAGTTTCGGAGATGACTCAAAAAAAAAATTTTTTGATTTAAAAAAAACGCCTGCCAAAATTGGTCCATTTCCAAATTTTATGATTAAACAAAAAAAGGTTTTAAGATCAATGGACCCAATGATGTCTATTTGTGGAATAGGACCGCGGGTAAAAAACTTATTCAAAAATCTGCCAAACACTACATATGGAAAAGATTGTCTTTATGAGAGATTATTAAAAATAAAAAACTTAAAAAATCTAAGTCTTGGTGCTGGCCCTAATTGGTTACCTTTTAATCATTATTTAGATAAATTATGCTGTTCACCCTATAGATATGATAAATTACTTAGTGGTTATATTAGATCTCAAAAAAAAAAAAAAATTTTTTGGGTTTTTACAGTTCACCCTTATCAAAATTCAGCATTAGCCAACTCAACTAAAGTAGTTAATATTGCTCAAAAAAAGAAAATTATAATGCATCTTCCTCTGGGAAGATCTAGAATTTATATAAGTGATTATAAAAAACTTTTTTTATTTTCAAAAAAATTACATAAGAAAAATAATTGGATTTTAGCTAATGGGCCAAAATCTAATCTAATTAAAAAAGAGGAAATAAAATTAGATAAATTAGACTCAAAAAAAATAAGTTTAAACAAAAAATTTCCTTATAATTTAGATGTCAGTAGTAGAAATGAATTTGATAAAGGAACCCGATATATCCAATCTTTCTTAAAAAAAAAATTAAAAAGTAAGATTTATAATTATTTTACAGGACACAATGCCTTAGATTGGATAATTCCAGAGAGAGTAATTAATTTTAAAGGTACAAAATTCAAGGGAATTGGAAGAAGTTTAGTAAATGAAATAATAATTAATAATTACAAAAAAAATTTTTTACTTATTGTATGCTACATTAATCATCCAAATTCTATTTTAAATATATATTTAACCTTGGATTTAATAAATTATTTTAAAAAAAAAAAAATCAATAAACATCTTAGAGTTTTATTTTTATCCAGTGAATTTGCTTTATCATCTTATATTCAAGAATTAAATTATAAAAATCCCAAAAATATATTGCACATAATTTCTAATAATTTTAAACTTAATTTTTATGGGAATAACCCTATGTCAAAAAAAAACTTAATTAATTCTACAGCGCAAAATACATTTCTAAAAACAAGTTTTAAAAAGACTGATTATAAAGAGTCTAAAAAATCTAAGGACTATTTAAAAAAAATTATCAAGCTTTTAGATAATTAATGAATTTATAATATTTTTTGTTGTGCCTTGTATTGAAAAAATGTTTGAGTAAATTTCTTCGTAATGATTTGCAGATGTGATTAGTATTCTATTATTATTATTTTTCAAAATTTCTGGGCTATGGATTTTATATTTTGTTAGATAGTTTCCAATTTTCCTTTTGTCATTATCAATGAGATATACATTTTTAAGGTTTTTAAAAAATCGGGTTTTATTAATCATATTTTTAACTATTTCGCCACTTCCATAAACAATGACATCCTTAAGATTTTGATCAATGATAGTATTTTCAATATCATTTACACTTAAAAAAGATTTTATTTTTTTTAGATCTTCATCAGAAATATCCACGAGTCTTTTACTTATATGATCGTCCAAAAAAATTTTGTGGAAGCCTCTTTTTTTGAGCTCTCCAAATAGATAAATTATAGACAACAACGACTCTAGATTTGCCTTTTCTTTTTTATAATTAGTACTTAATTGAAAACAACAATTGTATAAATCATATTCTTCACAGTAATTAATAAACTTTTTTAATTCTTCGATTTCACCATTTTCATCAGTTAAAATATATTTGACCGTTACTCTATTTGGTTTTTTTCTGGAATATTTATTTAAATTTTCAAAAGTGTTAAAAAATTTATCTCTACCTCGAATTTTTTTGTATAACTCCCTAGTTCCAGCATCAACGCTAGTAGTTATACTAACTAAATCTTTATCAATATAATTTTGTAAAACTGAATTATATCTTACTGAATTAGTAAATATTCTATGATAAATATTTTTATTAATTTTGTGCTCAATAGTTTTCATAATTTCAGCGAAAGATTTATCTATTGTTGGTTCACCTCCCCCCCAAACTACACCTTCTATTTCATCTAAGTTTCCTTTATCCTTTAAGGATTTTATAAATTCTGTAACTGAATATTGAGATTTTACTCCACCATAATAAACTGGACTACAGTATGTACATCTTAAGTTACAAATTGAATGCTGTTCAATTGACAAAAATTTAACTTTAGATGTTGGTTCAATTTTATCTGTTGTTTCATAAATGTGCGGGCAACCTTTGCATTCTTTAACTTCATCATTTTGAATTCCATCAAGCATATTTTTTCTCGCTAATTTAATATCAATTTGAGATGGACTTTGTCCTTTATGTAAATCAGTTAACTTTGCATCACCTCTAATTTCACCTTCAAAGAAAAATCTCTGACAGCAAGATCTTATTTCATTTGGTGCTATATAAAGTGAATTTTCAATAAATTTACAAGATTTCATTTTTAATTATTTTTTGAATGAATTTATCTTTTTTTGTTTGAATTTCAAACTTTCTTTCAAGCATATTATTGAAATATTTATAATAAATTTGCATTAAATTCTCTCTAGATTTTTTCGTCTTTACCTTATTGTTGATTTCAATATAAATATTATAAAACTCAGATCTAAACCGGGACTGTAAATTGAAATTTTTTAACTTTTTTTTTTTTAAAAAATAAGCAACTTTTTTCCATGCTTCTAACTTATCTATAACGTACTTTTTGTTAATTTCCTTAGTAATTGAATTTTTATTATAGATTTTTATTCCAAGATAATTTTTAAATAATCTTATTTTTTTTTTATAATAAAAGAAAAATTTAATAAGGAAGAGAATATCTTCAAAAAAATTTTTATCAAAAAAAATTTTTTTATTCACTAGTTCATTTTTATCAAATAAGTAGTATATCACCTCTCTATTGATAGATTTGTTTATAAGGTAATTTAATTTTTCTTTTGATTTATAAAAGTTAATATTTTTTTTAAAATTATCAGTACTATTTTTATTACTTGGTAAATTTATTTTATAATTACAAGCGATTAAAAGCTTCTCTTTTCTTGAAAAGGACACAAGTTTTCTTAAATTTTTGAAAATAATTTCGTCATCAAAGTCCAGAAAAATAATTTTATTTCCCTTACATCTCTTTATCCCAACATTTCTAGCAAACCCAGGACCTTTATTTTTTTTATAACCAAATATTTTCAAATTATCCATTGAAAGAAAAATTCTTTTAATTTTAGAAACCTTGTTTTCTTTTGCGCCGTCAAGAATAAATAAAAATTCACAATTAGATATATTCTTTGAAAGTCTTGATCTTTCGTGAATTTTTTCAATTATTTTTTCTTTTTTTAAACTACCTTTAATCGGGGTTATTATTGATAAATATATATTTGGTTTCACCACTGAATATCAATATTAAAGGTTTTTGTTTTAATCAATTGCTTTGTTAATCTCTTTAGCCATTCTAGAAGATGACTTTCCATCATTATTACCCAAATAATTATTAAGTAAGATTTTTAAATTATTAGGTATTCTATTTATTTTAGTATTAATGTTCATCAAATGCTCGATTTTTTTAATTAATTCATCAGAATTATTAGCGTAGGGAATAAGATTTTTATAATTTATCATATATTTTTTAAGTCTTCGGTCTTTTTTTAAACCAATTCTACTTTCAATTATTTTCGCTCCAGATGCAATCGCTTCAAAAGTGGTTGTCGAATATGAGGCAATTATTATATCTGAATTTTTTATTAATTCGTCACTATTACCAAAGTTAATATATTTAACATTTTTAAGATTAAACTTTTCAACAAATTGTTTAAGTTTTATATTTTTTCTAGAACTTATTTTTTCTTTGAAAATTATTTCACAACTTTTTTGATTTTTTTTTGCAAATTTTAACAAAGCTAAAGTGGTATGATTATTGTAATTATTCCAATTAAGCGTTTTATTGTTTTTAAAGTCAGGGTGTTTTTTTCCAACAGGGATACATGACGGTAAAATAGAATTTTCAGGCATAACAAAAAAAATGATTCTAGATATATTGTTATTGAGTTTTTTATTTTTTGACCTTATCAATCTATATTTAAATTGCTCGTCTGCCCTCGAACATCCTGCAACTTTAATTTTATTGGGATTTACTAAGTTAATTTTTTTAAAAAATTTTTTAACACTTTGATTATAGACTAAAATTTTTTTCCCATAGAATTTAATATTAATTTTTTTTACAAGATGATACATCCAATCAATAAATTTTTGGCTACTGATACCCTCTTTATGACAAGAAATAAAAGAAATGTTTAGATTTGTACAAACTTTTTGAATTTCAAATTCTGGTCTGTAAAATATATTGAATCCTATTACTGCCTTTAAATTCCAAATTCCTTTTAAATATCTAAAAGATTTGTCTAAAAATTTATTATAATTCTTTGCTTTTTGAAAATAATTTTCATCACATTTTATTAAATGTTCACCATCGTTCTTATCAACATAAAACTTAAATAGTTTTTTTATAATATCTCTATCCACCTGGTAGATGTTTGCTTTAATTAATCCTGTTTTTATTGCAGAATGAATATCTTGAATTCCAGCTGATTTTCTAAATATTAAAATTTTTTTATTATTTTTATTATAATTGAAGATTTTTTTTGAATAAAAAATTAGTAATAATGAAAACAAGAAGTATAATTTAAACTCTATTGTTATCATAAGTAACAGTAGAAAAAATCTTTTTTTTATTGACATTTATTTTCTTAT
>MDTG01085835.1_pt1 | contig 13573 bp, 16 predicted proteins | sample 811421 | NCBI WGS metagenome assembly MDTG01 (sample SAMN05326645, study PRJNA326480) | marine metagenome | isolation source: seawater | place: Pacific Ocean: South East | collected 2011 | reverse complement strand
TGAACGCAAACTTAAAAGACCTAGATATCAAGATAGTTCTCCTCTGAATAATACTTGGGGTCAGTCAAGAAATGCATTGCCACCCTTAGACTTTTTACTGCCTGCTCCAGGCGGTCCCTTTGACCCTTTACGAACTTCCAGTTTTCTTCATGATCTTTAACTTCTGCTGTGAGGGCCTCGATTTCTTGCTGATGTGATATGTTCATCTGTTCTACTTTAGATTGTAGAGAATCTCTTTCTGCCTTATGTGACAGAACCAGCTGGTGAGCACGCGGAAGGGCTTTTAGCATGTAGCTAATGACCTCGTTTCTTTTTTGTGCAGTAGTTTTCTCTGAGTCTCCAGCGTGGAGCTCTAAAATAAACTCTCCCATGAGGGACATGTCTTCATCGTTGAGATTTAATTGTATTCTAGGCATCGTTAAACCTTTCAAAAGATCTGGGTATGTATTTTACCCATGCAAACATCTTGCGCTCTTCATTATAAAACGGATTATCTTGATTATCATACGCCTCGATTTCATACGGCGAAAACCTGTAGGCAAGATATGCGGGGCTCATGGAGCTCTTTGAGAATGCGCTATGGTAAGCGAACAATATGATCCACCATAACCCGTAACTGATCCATTGTAGTAGGAAAATTCCCTCAAGTTGCTGCTGAAAATGGACGGTCTCGTGGACCTTTAGTCTCTGGCTGCACTTCCCGCGAGTAAACACAAATATGAAGAATGAGAAGCCCCCTACTTCAAAAGGGGCTATTTTCGAGAGAAGAGCCGGTATGCGAGAGTTTTCAAAGATGATCGGAAGCATGCCCTGTCCTGTATTCTATGTTCTATGTATAGAAATATCGCACATCCTACCATTATTAGAAAGAGGGCTGCGATTGCACAATTTATAATCAACATGTCGCTAAGCGCAAATTCAGCCATATGTCTTCCCGAAGTTTTGGGGCACAGTCGCATCCTCTGCTGCCCGCACAAGCTCTCGGATGTCTCCATTAAGATTGAACATTCGTACTCTTGGGGGCAGCCGATTTTTAATTGATGGATCATTGGTTGCGTAAACAGACAGCTGTTTGATGTTCATGATGCACCGAGGCATGCCGCCCTTTTCCATCTGCACGCCTCTTGGATCGTTGTCATTGCCGCCCATAAGCACTCTTCCACCTGACCTATGCCAAAGCTTTGAGGGACCTTTAGAGTAAAACGGTGGGCAGTTTATATTTCCCAAGAACAACACATCGAAAGGCTCAACGCTTTTTATCAGTGCGGCTAAGCGGTAGTCTTTGTGCTCTTCCATCGCAGGGTCTGATGGATCTCGGTGCATCTCGGGTGTGGATACCACCGTCTCTCCAATCTCTGTTAGGCGCTGGGAAATGTTGCCGATATCTTGCGTAATAAACCATTTCATGACGACAGCCTCCATCCATATTCAGCTATAAGAAGTGCATCACATATACCATCGTGCGGCACTCTAGCCCTATCACTTTTTCTAAGATCTTGGCTCGGGAAAAGCCGCTTTGCGGCAAGAATGTTGCGCCCTTTACCATCTCCAGGGACGCCACGAAGTATATCCCTTGTCCACGCCCGTGGACTCACAACCTCCATTGGTATTCGCAGACCGCCGCACAGTCCGAGCCATATTCCGTATCCCATACCGGTTGTAAACATGGAGGAAACCCCCTGCCCAGGGCGAGCCTGCTGCTTTTCTATGAACACCTTTGCGCCGCCCTCGGACAGTTCTCCTAAGATTGATGACATCTCTGGAATATCATACTCCTGACGAGACTTTCCGACTTTAATCATGGGCGTAATGTGCTTAGAAAGAACGGCGTGCGTGTCTAAACACATAGACACCACAGCGCCGCTTTTCCCTGGGTCTATCCCTATAATCCTCATTAGAATGGGGTTGGATCGTTATTGTTTGAAGACCCCCACTGCCCCTGCAGGGAAGGCTGCTGTGATGCTGACTTTGGCGAGCGATGGACCACCACTTTTTGCGCATTAATTTTAAAGTTAGTAGATATGTTTCCGTCAGACCGCTGGTTAGCGTAGATGCCGCGCATCTCACCCACCACCGTGACGCCCCATCCTTTTTTGACGTAATCAGAGAGAGACTGCGCCATCTTCTCTGACCAAACCGTGCAGTCGTACCAAGCGGTTTCTTCGGTCTTATAGTCTATGGTTTGAGCAACGCTGAACGAAAGAAAGTTCTTTCCGTCACGGGTCTGCTTAATCTCGGCATCTCTTCCTATTGTTCCAATAATTGTAATGTTTGACATATCGTCCTCCTATCTTGGTAACTGAAATTTATCTATGTTGTTTTTAACGTATTCGAGCATTGGCGTAATTCTTTCAGGCTCAGATTTTGCCAAAGATGAAATCGACTTGCCTCCTGCATTGACCTGAACCCAATCGTTCACTAGATCAAAGTCTGCCCCGATGGTCTGAAGCTTTTTCTTCACCTTGTCCATCTGAGCAAAGGCCGGTGAAGCAGGCTCTGGGTTCGGAGTAGCAGGGGCGCTCACTGGCGCAGCCTTCTTTGCCTCGCTAGGCTTTGGTCCAGCGGACGCGCCGTCATCGTCTTTGCCCCAAGACAGCTCCTCTCTTGCCTGACGTTTCTCAAAGTCCTTCTTGGTTATTGGGGCAATTCCAACGAGCGCTTGAAGTGCGTAGCGTCTACCATATGTGTAGGCAGAGCCAAGTTCCTGCATTTCGTTGTTTCTACCCTTGGTTGCAACTCGTAAAGGACAATAAGTGATTATCCACTCGCCGTCCTTCGATAACCGCGTAACGCATCGAAGCTTCCCCTCCTCTGTTTCTTCAATGCCTTGGCTAAAAGAGATGCCGTTTGCGCTTAAGGCTTCAACGGCGCTTTCCGTAACCTCCTCCAACGCCGCATAGTCATACCCATGCCCTCGCGCCGACTTGACAGCAGGCTTGAGTTGTTGCTGGGCCTTGGCAAGCGCCGCATCTAGCTTTGCCGTGTTATCTGAACATTTCATGTGTCGTCCTTTCTTTCTACCCTTGTGGTGATCGTAACCCTTTCGCTGTCTCGACCATCCTTCTGGTATCTGTTCCACTCTTCGGGGTTCTCGATGCGGAACCTGTCTGCATCAAACCCCTTCCCCTTAATCGAGCGGCTTATCTTTACTCTGAATCGGTCCGACTCCATCACCGAGCTTTCGCCAGCAATAAAAGATAGCCGATTCTTTATTTCACTTTGCCTAATTTTTGCATTCTTAATTTCGTCTTTGAATTGCTGCATCTCATACTCAATTTCCTTAATTTTATTTCTCTGGAAATCGTATTCAGCAACCAGATCAGCAACTTCATTATATGTTTTTCCTCCTTCCTCTATTTCTTTTTTCCCATCCCTTAATGGGATTTGATCTATAATTGTGGCAGTACAGTCTTCGCTTCCATCAACCTCGGGTGCAGATCTCGGCTCAATGTGACGAGTCCAAAACTCCACTAGCTGAAGCATCTCAGCCTCTTCATACGACTCGTTTAGCCCTACCTTCAGCCACCGAACATCAATTAAGGGCGCAATAGCGTCGAGTCCATGCCCATCCTGTATGAGCCTCACAGCCATACTCCAGACCTCTTCATCAGCTTCCGCTACCAGCAGATAGTTTTCGGTCAATCCGCCCTCTGCAATGCTGTCGCCCAGAGAGGACTCTAAAACTGCAACATAATGATCTATCTGCGTAAGGTGCATCAGATTGCCATCTGGATACATGTCCCAATACTTGAGCCTTCCTGGGGACCTATTGACAGTCTTTACCTCCAGAATGCCAGCAAACTTTCCTTCTGAATCAATCAGAAGCCTGTCTACTGTGGCATGAATGAAAGGGTAGCGACCATGCCGAATGACACCAGAGCCGAAAAGTTCACCCAAATAGAACCCCGTCTCAGACAGAAAACCTTCTTTTATCATGGACACAATAGGCTCTTCAGCTACCATGCCGCGATACATTGAAAAGTTCTGAGGCGTCTCATCAGGCAATCCCTCAAGACCTCTTACGAGCTTTCGATACGCAGCATGCTTTCCTCCGTATTTATTATGGCCCAATATTTGAGTGGCTGTTGTTCCCCCGATTGAGTTTTTCGGTGGTGCCATTCGGGTGTCGCTATTCATTCAGGCGGACCCTTCCAGCATTGACGCCCTCTCTTAGAAGCGGACTGTCAGACGCAGGGTCCTCTCCTGTTAAAACCGAGAGGTTTACACCGAGATCTCTTGCAGCTTCAACGATGTCTTGATACTTCGACTTCGATGATAGAGTGTTCCACCAATGATAGCTTCGGGTTCCCCCATTGCTTTCATAGCTGCGGTGAAAGTCTTTTAGGTTGTCAAAATTCAACATTAGAATTCTGATCTTTATTCTTTTGGATACCTGATCCATTCTTGATCTCCTTTCTGGCACATCTTTTTGCCAGTTTTAGAAATATCAAAAAGATTTTACAAAAACAAGTACCATTTTGTAAATGTTTTGCGTATTGTGTTCTACAGGATTTCGTTTGAGGTGTTATAGATGTTGTTAATGCAGGAGGATTTAGAGAAAAATGTCATATCAGCAGCAGTTCAGGGCGCACAAGATATTAGTGAATTTGTGTCTCTTCCTGATGAGTGTTTTACTCATGAGCCTTATCGTAACATTCATTCCGCAGTACGGAAAATAGTTTTAGAGGGTGGCGCGGTCGGTCCAGTAGAGGTGTATGAGACGCTAGAGGCTGATGGCTCGCCACAAAAACTTGAATACTTGTTCTCGCTTACAAATGATTACGTACTTCTTGATTCCCAGTTTACTTATTTGTGCCGAAAGTTGCGTGATTCATGCGAGCAGCGCATGGTTTACGACGCCGTACTAGAGGCAGCGGCGCTTGCTAGAGACGCAGAGGGCGCGAGCGAGGCAAAGCAGACGGCGATTGGTAGACTTCTGAAGATCGACGACTATGGACCGCAAGAGCACATCTTTTCGCTGCATGACAGCTTGAGGCATGTCCTTGGCGATGCGAAAGCGGCTTTTGAGAGACCCAGAGAGGAGAAGCTGAAGCCGGTTGGAGTGACGACAGGGCTTCAATCCTTAGATAAGATTCTTGGCGGACTAAGAAGGGGAGACCTTTACATTTTAGGTGCGAAGACGGGCAGGGGCAAGACAGTATTAGGATTGAACGTTGCAGTTTCTGCAGCAAAAGCTGGCAAAAAGGTACTCTATTTCAGCCTTGAAATGAAGCACGAGAAAATATCGCTGCGCATATTAAGTGCCGAGGCAAACGTGTGCTCAAAATTAATCGAGAGCGGATTTATAACGTCGGAGCAAATTGACTCTTTGCTGCATGCGTCCCAAAGCCTTCAGCCGGTGTCACATAACCTAACAATTATAGACCAACGGGGCGTCAATCTTTATCAGCTGGGCGCGACGGTACGCCAAGTGTCCAAACAGAGCGGTTTAGACCTTGTTGTTGTGGATTATTTACAGCTTTTGGAGGTTGATGAGACTTACAGTCGAGAGCGTGAGGTAGCATCGATATCTAAGGCGCTCGTTGCGGTCGCAGGAATTAACGATGTGCCCGTTCTCGCTATGAGTCAGCTAAACGAGACGGGACAGATAAGAGAAAGTAGGGCAGTAGGACAAGACGCCACTGGAATTTTGAGGATAGACTACACAGATGAGGTAGACAGTAATTGGGACAAGAATTCTGAGCCAGTTGATGCTACTATAAGGGTGCTTAAACACAGACATGGCGACTGTGGAAGCGTTCCGGTTGTGTTTAACAGGGCGCATCAGTTCTTCGCAGAGCGTGTCAGCGATGATAGATATGGAGGCCCATATGGCTAGATCCACCAAAGAACAGATGGAGGCTCGCATCGATCAAGCGGAACTCCTTTTGCTTCAAGGCTTGTCCCACCGTCAGTCTCAGAAGGTGTTGATGCAGAAGTACGATGTGTCTAGGCGCACATCTATTCGATACATTTCCGCTGCATATTCTCGTTGGCGTCAGAACGCCCTTGAAGAAGACGGCAGGACGACGAGTGAGCGCCGCAAAGAGCATGAGCGTATGCTTAAGTTGATCACCGCCAACGCGGCAAAAGAAGGGCGTCTCGACCTTCAGCTTAAGGCTGTTGGGATGTTGATGCAGCTTTACGGAACTTCAGTGAATACTAAGCTTGAGGTTACTGGCAAAAACGGCGGACCTCTCACGGTTAAAGAGATGACCAAGAACGATATTGCGAGATTAGTAAGTGACGCAGGACTTAAGCCCGCATAATATTCGCGATGATGAGCTTCAGGCTATCATCAACCTCGCAAGAGAGAACCTTCAGGGAAGTCTTCACTCATTCATGAAGGCTGCATGGCATCTTGTGGAGGGCGACAATGAATTTATTGATGGATGGCACCTTCATGCGATATGCGAGCACCTAGAGGCTTGCCAGCGTGGCGACATCAGGAACCTGATCGTGAACATGCCGCCTAGACACTGTAAATCCACACTATGCTCAGTATTTTTCCCTTTATGGACGTGGATAAACGACCCATCAGCGAAATGGCTGTGCAGCTCATATTCGCACGGGCTTGCTGTTCGAGACTCCGTTAAGACAAGACGTGTAATGCAGACCCCGTGGTTCAAGCTTCGGTTCCCTGAGTGCGGAATTGCTCCCGATCAAAACCAGAAGGCTAGATTTGAGCTCGTTGGTGGCGGGGTTCGGGTTGCGACGACGGTTCTTGGGGCAGCCACTGGTGAAGGTGGTGATTTCATACAAGTCGATGACGCTCATAAGGTTTTAGACTCTCAGTCTGAAAAAGCTAGAGACGCGGTCATTGACTGGTGGGACCAGACCATGTCCACTCGTGGCAATGATCCCAAAACGGCGCGACGAATTGTCATTGGTCAAAGAATTCATTTTGGAGACATCTGTGGGCACCTTGAGGATCTTGGCGGGTACGAAAAGTTGGTGCTACCTGCAGAGTTCGACGGGTCAAGGAGTAAAACGAGTATCGGGTGGAGAGATCCCCGCAAAAAAGAGGGCGAACTCCTTTGGCCTGAGCGGTTTTCGAGAGACGATATAGAGATATTAAAGAAAAGCCTCGGAACGTTCGCGGCATCTGCTCAGCTTCAGCAGCGTCCTGTGCCTCAGGACGGAGGCATGATCCAAGACTCTTGGATAGAATATGTAGATGAACTGCCAGACTCTTTTGATAGGGTCATTCAGAGTTGGGATACCGCTTTTAAGGCTGGACCCGGGTCTTTTGTGTGTGGTCAGGTGTGGGGCGCGAAAGAGAACAGGTATTATCTCATCGATCAGGCGCGTGGAAGGTGGGGTTTTACTCAGACGATAGCTGCCATCGAGCGCCTGTCTCGACGGTATCCTCAGTGTACAGAGATTCTTATTGAAGACGCGGCAAACGGTCCCGCAATTATAGATACGCTGCGTAAATCTTTGAACGGCATCATTCCTGTCCGTCCAGAAGGCAGCAAGGTTGCTCGGCTTAGTGCGGTGTCTCCACTTTTTGAGGCAGGACAAGTCGTATTACACAAGAAATCCATGTATTTACAGGACTATCTCGTTGAGCTTCTCCAGTTCCCACTCGGGAGGAACGATGACCAAGTTGACGCCACATCTCAAGCTTTGAGGCGGATATCTCAATACAATTCAGCCGAACACCTGTTTCCTAGAAAACGTATGCTGCGACTTGTATAGACAAACCGGTCACACTCTTCTAAAATATAGGTAAACAACTGGAGTCACCCCAAATGGCAAAGAAATTTGAGCCGGACGGACGCCTGGCGCGTCGTCTGTCAGATAGAATGATGCGTCTTTTTAAGGGCACCCCTGAAGTGGTCGCATCAGAGTATGGCGCGATAGGCGTAGACCTCAACAATACCACTGCATCGAGCGTTGCTGAGAAGAGAGCTCGCCGCATGTCGGCTCAGATGAAGGCTCTGAATCAAGAGGACTACGACAGGTCAAGACGCGCACGGTATACGGACTTTAGAGAGATTCGAGACGAGGTTCCAGAGATGGCGACCGCTTTGCAGGTCTTAACGGACTTCGTATTCGGTGGCGACAGTGTTGATGGCGTGACAATTCAGTTCGATGAGGACGCGGAAGACAGCTACAAGGATATTGTGGAGTCAATTCTTGCTGCGGTGGGCGGTATAGAGTTTTTCGTACACATCTTTAAAGAAGGCACCCTCTTAGGCGACAGTTTCACCGAGCTAATATTCTCCTCTAGCTCTTTAGTTGCCGAACGCCCTCTAATACCTATGGCAACTGATGTAATTTGCAATTCATACTCACAGATTGTGGGATATCGAACCGGTTTTATACCTAGAGCATTTAAGACGGGTGACCCTGTTATGCTGAGCCCTGTTCAGGTAGTTCACTATTCGCCAGATAAGGCGCGAGGGCACAGGTATGGTCGCAGCATGTATGCCACGGCGCGTAAGCTATGGCGACAGAGCGAGGCTGCAGAAGATGTGTTGAGCTTGCTCTCGATACTACAGGCTGCTGCTCGCAAATCTGTAACCTACCCTATGCCTGGGAACATTAGGCCGGATCAAGTCGATGACTTCCTTGAGAATCTTAAAAGCGGGCAGTGGAGTCAGCAGGTTTTTGATAAAGATGGCAAGATGCGCAGACGGATTACCAGCCTCATTGCTATGGACGATCTTGTATACCCATATCGCGAAGGGCAAGAGAAGCCGAGCTTTCACAACGATCCTCCTGCAGACTTGCGACAAATCATTGATATGCTTCGATTTATGCAGGACAAATTCTTCATTGTGACAGGTGTTCCGGCGGCGCTGTGTGGCTTTGAAAAGAATGTCAACGCGAGAAGCACTCTAGAGCAGCAGGGGTTGCAGTTTGCACGGACTGTGCGACGTAAGCAGCAAGAGGTTGTGAAGCTAATGCATACGGTGATTCAGCGAGGAATTGCTGCTGCAGGTGTTCGACCCTCCGTAAAGTACAAGATTAAGATGCCCAGGGTTTCTAGCTTCGACGAGAAGATGAAGGCAGACACGAACTATGTTCGAGCTCAGACTGCTAGAATCTTAGCGAACGACCTCGGCATTGACTTCAAGTTTGTTCTGAAAGAGGCACTCGGGTTGAGCGATGAAGAGGTTATGAGCCTTTCTGCGGCTAGAGAGGTCGAAGAGTCATCTACTCGTCTCGCTGATTATCGGGACCGTGAGTTTGGCGTGAAGCAGTTGCTAAATGACTTGGCTGAAGCGGTGGAAACCACTAATGGAAGCGATTAAAAAGAGAGACGATGTTACAGTATCTTATCTGGCCTCTGTACTGCGAAATTTGGCGAGACAGGCAGAGCCGCTCGTTGAGAATACGGCAAGCGCGAACTCTGAAATCCAAAAGATAAAGGACGTTTTCAATGCTGAGTGGTACTTTGCTCTGACCGACTTTGATAGATTGTCGGCTCGAAGCGGAGCTACACCCGATCAAATCGTAAAACTACAAAAGGCTTGGGCTGTTGCATTACAAAACGCCATGGCGCGGTCATTCAGGAAGGGTTACGGGTCTCGAGGACGGCAGGATGCATCATCTCTGACATACGATAAGATCGTTGCTGACGCCCCTATATTTAAGAAGATTCTAGATAAGCATACAGCCTTCGCGAACCAGTTCGCTCAAGAGTATTCTACGGGATACACCGACAGGCGCGGAGCGATGGGGGTTGGCGCAAGGTCTAACATGTATGCTCAGGCGTTGAGGGGCGCTTTTAACGCGGGTGCTGTTCACGGCAGTATGAGAGATGATAAGATCTGGTGGAGGCTTGGCGTAGCGGAGCACTGTTCTGATTGTATTGCTCTCGCTGCGTCTGGACCATACACGATGGATACCCTGCCGACGGTCCCAGGCAATGGGGATACGATTTGCAAGACCAACTGTGCATGCCATTTGGTGTTTGTTCGAGGACCTAAGAAAATGGAGCCAGTAAACAGGCTTCAGTCTTGGATGGGTGCTGGCGAAGACGGTGGGGTTGAAGAAAATGAAGAGACTGATTCTAATGTTCGCAGGCTGCAGGACCTCATGCTGCAACGCTCTTTCTTACGTCGCGTCTCTTTGGGCGCTGATAACATTGCTGATCCAGATGTCGTCAGATCTGATAGCGAGGCTAAGTCCATCTCTGCACAGATAGATCGTATCGCATCCGTGCCCACACTTAGCTCGGCTGCAGCATATAACCCCTCGTCCATCATCACTCGGGCTGATATTTCTCAACAAAACATCGAGCAGATTTTCATGGCAGGCATTGATGGTCCGTCGATTTTTCGTGCAGACATCGACAAGGCGCTGTCCTCCGTTGACGACACCATAAAGCTGTTTGACAAGATGCCCGAACGAAGTGCTCGCGTGCCTAAGATGGAGCGAGATCCTGACGCCGTCCCAAGGGTGGGCACATTTTCCACAGCTAACCTTGTAGCAGACGGTGCCGTCAAAACATTTTCGGTCTTACGAAAGGCTCTAGAGATTTTGGGCTCTACCGAAATCTTTGTTGAGGTTGGCGGTCTCGACGACTCAATGGAAAGGGTGGTGGGATTTTCAGGGGTCTGGGTACGCGGACAAAAGGATGAAGTGGACATGCTTCTCAGTCTGATTCAGGACGCCGAGATAGAGTTTGCTGTTGGGGAGGTAGCATTCTTATGAAACGATTAATTTGGAGGCTCCTAGGATGGGGACTGTTTGTTTATGACAAGGTGTCTATTTTTCAGAAGAGCTGCTTAGTCGATCAGACCATTGTCGTAGAAGCCTTGGAGATAACTAAAGCAAAGAGAACTTGGTGCGAGGACCGCAGGCTGTCCATATTCATAGAGCCTGCCCCCTTCAGGGGTGTCTACGGTGTCACTCAGACGGTGGAGGTAGCGCGTTTTGATGGGTGGATTTTTAGAGGCAAAAGCGCCAATATCAGGATTGCCGCTGAAAGCCTCACGTTAAATCGTTTAGTTGATCTGATAGGGGACTTGAACCGTGTCAGTCCGAAGTGAAATCGAAAGCAGCCTAAAGAAAAAGCAGCGTGGACTCCGAATTAATAAGGGAGATCAGTTTTGGAGGGGGCTTTCTCTTATAGCCGTGACAAAGACGGGGTCCACCGTTGAGTATGAGAACCTAGACACTGGTGACGAGTGGAAAGAGCCGAGACCGACCTTTGTTGCTAGGAGCTTGATTAGGGTTCCGCATGGTAAGACGAAGAGGTTTGACTTTCTTAAGCAGGTCTACAGCGTTCTTGGCAACAAGAAGCTCAGCAAGAGACAGCGGGTGACAATCGGCAAGCGATATGCAGGGCTTGCTCCCACTATTGATGACGCTCGTGTTATACGAAGATGGATGTTGGCTTTAGCGCAAGACGGCGAGCCTAAGGGATTCAAAGGATGAGTAAATACGCAAAAGAAGTCAGCAGCAGGGTTCGAGCACTGTTTTCCAACGACGCAGGAAGGGTTCGTAAAGTTTTCGTCCGTCAGAACGTGGACAAAGACGCTGCGAAAATCCGCGAGAAGCAAGCAAAGAAGCAGTATCTTGTTAAAGGTAGGGCAGTTGGGGGTGTTGTAAAGTGGGACGTGTTTGAGCTCGACGGGTTCTCGGAGCCCAAGCTAAGCGGCACCGACTTTCAGTTTCAAGAAGAGGCTATAGCGTTTGCACGAGACAGAAGTCTCGGAAGGATGTCAGTAGGGTACGGTAAGATAAGGGGCATGTTTAAAGCAGGTAAGGGGGGCGTTATTGTCCCAGGACGCAACATAGATACGCCTGGAAAGGGTCATGTGAATGTGATCCATACTAAGCAAGGGATCATCGTCGGATGAGGGCAGACGCATACATCGTTGTTGATCTTGACTCGGGCCCGTTGTGCGTAACGACGGGAGACCCTGGGGCAAAAGAGTTTGATGGAGAGATATATATATTCATTGACTCCATAGTTTCCCTTTCTGCGCCGGGTGTTCAAGTGGACCCTATCGCCGTGTCGTTATCTAGCGGATCTTTCGGGGTGAAAATTGTCAGCGATCAAATGGCTGGCGAGTTTCTTTCTACTCGACACAGGCTGGCTGGTTCACTGTGCTCTATGTGGATAGAGGTCGAGGGGTTCGGCGTTGTGGAAACGTTTTCAGGGCAGGTAGAGTCTGCGGCGTTTGGTCTCAATGAGGACACCTTAGAGTTTGGGTTTGCACCAAAGCAGGATGTGTCAGCTATCCCTGTTCCTAGTAGGGGGTATATGGACGAGGGTCGGTTCGTGGAGCGCGTTTCCTTTATAGCCACAGAGGAGGGGGGATTCACTCAGGAAATATCAGTTCTGCGTCCAGCTATGGAGTTTAGAACGCTGTTTGGCACGCCGTCGCTACCTAGTTTTGCTTCTATTGTTTTTAAGAGCCTTGAGGTTCCGCTGGATGGCGGCGGTTCATACGATCCAGGCGACCTATATCTTTTCTTCAGTGACAACGCCGCAGACTCTGTCGTTCCAATAATATATGGAAGCAATCCATCAGTGTCTGTTGAGCCGCTTGCCCATTATCGGCTGGAGATCAGTGCGCAAAGATGGAAGGTGTTTGTATTTCCGATAGCCGAACACCCAATAATCGGAGATGACTCTTTGGGGGGCTCTCCCGGAGACTTCACTCTGCTGGCAAAGTGGAATGATGTTGAAATCCCTACTCCTACGATATTGGGCACAATAGCAACGGACGGACTGGGTGGCGCAATCAGTTACGTGACTCTGCCCGTTCGGTATAAAGACAGCGACGACACTTATGAAGAGGTGTATGAGGAAATTCTAAAGGGCTTCAATGAGTCTGAGGTCTACTTTAGCACCGTTGTCGGGAAAATCGGGACAGGAGGAGGACCTCTTACTGGTCTCGGTGATATATTGTTTGATATGTATCAGACACAGTCCCCCTCCCCTCAGTCGTACATTAATTGGCAACACACCTCTCCCTCGCTCCAATTACTTAACGCCTATTCACCCTCCATTGTTTTGAACGCTAGAGCTCAAGGTCAGACTCTCCAGGCAGTTTTTTCCCAGAGACTTGAAGCTCAGTTTCCTTTTGTCAGCGGGCCTATGGGCGGAACGTTTGGAATACAGAATGTGGGAATCCCTCCAAAGATTCCGCACCCCGTAACATCCCTGTCCTACGGCATTGAGCTTTCTTCTCGCCAAGAGCTTACCCAGACTCCGCTTGGCGACATCGTGAACGAAACGGTTATTCAGTTCGGCGTTTCTGGTTCGGCATCTAATACGACTGAAAGTGTCACGCTGAACAGGCTGAATAGTGAGTTTGCTCGTGCGAGCTATGATCGATGGGGTCCTAGACCCGTGATAAACATCTCGATTCCAGATATTCAGAGCGAGTCTACTGCTTATGCAATCGGAGAAGAGGTATTGCGGAGAAAGGGTGGTGTTCGCCTAAGGGCGTCTTATGAATCTTTTGACCTAACGCTGTCCTCCCTTACGTTAATGAGCATTGTAAGTATCACAGACGAGGATTGCGGCTTGGTGGAAGAGCCTTTCTATTTCCTTGGTTATGAGTGGTCTAGTGATCTTTCTTCAATCACTTTATCTTTTCTT
>MDTG01154558.1_pt1 | contig 13574 bp, 13 predicted proteins | sample 811421 | NCBI WGS metagenome assembly MDTG01 (sample SAMN05326645, study PRJNA326480) | marine metagenome | isolation source: seawater | place: Pacific Ocean: South East | collected 2011 | reverse complement strand
ATATCTAAAGTAGTCAAAATATTTTTTCCAGGAACTGGTAAAATGCTATTTTTCAATTCAATTTTTTCAGTCTCTCTACCAAAAGCGTCAACTTGATAATAAGAAACACCTTTATTCCCTTTAAGCGTAGACTCATATTGTTTTTCAATTCCTGTCCAACCCACCAAATCACCTAATTGATAATCATTATTATTAGCATTAATTAACATTTCAGAGTCAAATTCTTTTAAATAACCTAAAACATGAGAAGCACGAATTTTATCATTAAATATTCTTTCAGGGAATTGCTTATAAATAATACCACTTAAATCATGTTTTTTCTCTTCTAATCTACTCAATTGTAAAATTGTTAAATCTTTTGCAAGACGTATAGGAAGGAATCTATTTCTAAAATTATTCTTATAATTTTTTTCTAATATAGAAATATCTATACCAGTAGTTTTATTTATTATGTCATAGTTTTTTTCTTTATTAATAATTTCAGCATCAATACCATAGATTATATATGTTGGAAAATTATCAACAATTATCGCGCCATTTCTATCTAAAATAAGACCCCTTGGAGATGGAAGAGATATAGCGCGAATACGATTGCTGTCTGCCTGCTTAGTATATAAATCATGATTTAAAATTTGCAGTTGAAAAAATCTGTAAATCAGAAGCATATGAAAAATCAATATTATAAAAATAGTAAACCAATATTGATATTTTGAAATAGAGTTAGATGATTTTAGCACGAGAAGCTTCCTTTAGAGGATAAAAGAACTGTAAAATAAAAATAAATATTAATGTATATGAAGATGATAAAAACCAAATAATAAAAAAATCAATTTTGTCGGAAATAAATAAAGACTGGAAAAGAAAATAATTTAATATAAAAAAATGTAGAAATAATGTTGCTAACCAATAAGAATGGAAAACATATGGTAATAATCGCTCATATTTACCATAAAGAAAGCCAGATAAATATGCCGTTATAGATAGAGTTAGTGGTGTTAATCCTAAATAAGAACTAACACCTAATAAATCAGAAATTAAACCAATAATAAATGCTAAAATAATACTAACTAATCGACCGTAAATAAGAGCAATGTAAAGGATGTAAATAATTAAGAAATCAGGACGAATATTATTTATTGTAAGGAAGTCAATAAAAACAAGCTGAAATAGGAATACAACTAGAGAAACTAAAATAATATTAATTTTGTTCATTAATTCCTTCATCAATTATAATGAAAGCATTTAATACTGAGCCTAGATTTGGAGATATTTTTATTTTTGCAACTTTTTGAAAACTCCCTCTTTCTTCAATTAACTGAATTACTTTACCAACAGGTAAATCATCAGGATAAATTTGACTAAAACCTGATGTGACAACATTATCGCCAATCGCTATTTCAGCATTCTTTTGAATTTCTCTTATTTCACATATATTTGAATTTAAATAACGTAAAATTCCCGTTGAACCAGAAGGATAAATTCTAACTGAAAGACGGTAATTAGGATCATAAATACTTTGTACAATCGTCGTTGATTTACCTACGATTAATGTTTTTCCAATAACTCCATCTGGAACTAACACAGGCTGATTATCTTTAACACCATCATCTGAACCAACATTCAAGGTTATTGAGGAAATATTCGAAGAAATACCCATATTCAAAACTTTTGCTGCCAATAACCCTATGTTACTTTCATTTTTAAAATTTAAAAGTTTTTTTAGGGATTTATTTTCTTCGTGATCGACAAGTATGGATTCCAATTGAAGACTTAACTGTACATTTTTTTGTCTTAACAGCTGAGTCTCCTCTTGGAGTCGAGCCATGTTTTTTATCCACGCAGAAGGAGTAAATATAAATGAAAATGTGTCACTAAACTTTCCTCTAACAAGAAAAATATTTGGGGAATCATTTTTAAGTAAAATCCCAAGTGATAAAGCAATTGCTAATATAAATATTACATGATCTTTATATTTTAGAAGTGCTAAATAAAGTGAACGCATTCAAAGAATTATATTAAAACAGATTCATATTTTTTAACATTTTCAAGTACTTTTCCAGTGCCTTTTACTACAGATAAAAGAGGATCCTCTGCTATATTAACAGGAACATTAGTACGCTCTCTAATTAATTGATCTATTCCTCTTAGCATACTTCCTCCACCTGTCATTATTATACCTTGATCAAGAATATCCGCTGATAATTCAGGTGGTGTTCTTTCCAGCGCTCTTTTTACAGCTTCTACAATAGCATTAATTGGATCTTTGAGTGCTTGCCTAATTTCATCTGAAGAAACTTCAATTGTTTTTGGAATACCAGAAACCAAGTCTCTACCTTTGACTGCAATCATTTCACTTTTAATTCTCATAGCTGACCCAACAGATTTCTTTATTGATTCAGCAGTAGTTTGGCCAACTTCTAATTTATGTTCATTCCTAAACCATTGTATAACGGCTTGATCCATTTCATCTCCAGCAACACGTATTGCCTCTTTAGTTACTACACCATTTAAAGCAATTACCGCAATTTCTGTAGTACCGCCACCAATATCAATTATAATATTTCCAACAGCTCTTGATATGTCAAGGCCAATACCAATAGCCGCAGCAACCGGCTCTTCAATTAAATAAACCTCTCTAGCATTAGCGCGCTCTCCTGAATCTCTTACAGCGCGCCGTTCAACTTCAGTTACGCCTGAAGGAACACATATAACCATTCTAGGTCTTGCCAAGCGATTCATATTTATTTTTTGGATAAAACCTTGTAACAAACCATCAGTCATATTGAAATCTGCAATAACTCCATCCCTAAGAGGGCGAACAGTTTCTATTTCACGATGAGTCCTGCCAACCATTGATTTAGCCTCGTATCCGACAGCAATTATCTTATCATCATGAACGGATTTAGCTACTATAGAGGGTTCATTAATCAAAACCCCCTTACCCTTTATATATACTAGTGTATTTGCAGTACCAAGATCTATAGCGATATCGCCTGAAACCCAATTTAATGGATTTGTAAAATAGTTTTTAATTGACATAAAATTTTGTATTTATTTAAAAATTATAACCAGATTATCAGTAGAGAGTTTAGAATAAAAAATAATAGGGATTCATTAATTTATATACTTAATTAAAAGTTGATTTTTTTCTGCCACTATTTGCTAATTTATCAGCTACCTTATTTTTATCTCTTAAGATATGAGTTAACTGCCAGCTTTCAAATTTTTTAAGTAAATCAATTACTTCTAAGTATAAAATTTTCATTCTACTATTTTTTACCTGATATTCACCATTAACTTGCTTAACAACTAATTCGCTGTCTGAAAATATTTCTGGATTTAAAAAATTAAACTCAAGTAGATATTGCAATCCTTTAATTAATGCTCTGTACTCAGCTTCATTATTTGTAGCATCGTCAAGATACTCAGAAAAAGAATAAACTTCCTCATCTGAATTATAAATTACACCACCAATTCCTGCGGTTTTTGAATGAAGATCAGAAGCTCCATCTATATAAAGAGTTATATCTGAACTTTTTGATAGTTTTTTATATAATTGACCTAAAGATGAATTGTCAGAATACTGATTATCTTTTAAAAGTTTTTTTAGAGCTGCTTTTTCTTGTTTATTTAACTTCATAGATATTATATATATGGATTTGGTGTTGATTTTGCTGGACATTCTTCCCAATAATAGCACCAATTGCATAAAATACTTTCATTTGGCCTGAAAGGCTTTTTATCAAAAATATGATTTCTAATTTCATTGATTTTAGTTTTTATCGTTTGAACCAATTCTTCAATCTGACTAGGAGTTCTGATTGAAGAAACTTCTTGATTAAACTGAAGAAAATGCCATATCAATTTTATTGATTTAATATTTTTATACTCTTTTTCAAGAGCAATTTGATACATTGCTAACTGATCATTATTATCAGCATCCTTTTGAGACATAATTCTTTTACCACTCTTATAATCATGAATCTCATAATTTCCATTTTCATCACAATCTATACGATCAGCAATTCCTTTTAGGATATAATTATCTGAACTATCGAGTGAAAAAACAAATTCAACTTCAGTGCCGATTACATGTTGATCAAAGGGTGTATAATTCCTATAAAACGCGGCAATGCATTTTTCTCCCAAATCAAAATAAAATTTTTTAGAATTTTCTCTACGAACTATTGCTATTTTATCATGCCAATTTTCTTCCCATAAATCATAATATTTTTCAATTACTTGATCGAAAAAAGGTAATTTAAAAGATAATTTTTCATTATAGAGGTACTCAAGTGCCTCATGAACTCTTTTACCCATAAATGCCTCTACGCCTTCTTCTTTTTTAATCACCTTATCGATATATCTAAATTGAAATTGGGCAGGGCATTTTTTATAAGTTTCTAGACTACTATATGAAAATCTTTCAATCATATTAATTATAATTATAAAAGTTAAAGATTACTTATCATCCGAATCTATAATTGAAAAAGAAAAGAATAATATTTACTATTTATATTTTACCAACTTCGAGTTCGAAAAAATGGCGTAGTCAATCTATAGTCACCAAATCCATTTTCATCCACAAAATCAAAATATTTATTAATACCATAATAATGCCAACGTTGAGAATATAATCGACTAAGAGGGTCATTATAAGTTTCTAGATCATCGGGAGGACCAAATAATATATATATCATTCCCATATCCGTCTTCCATCCATCTGTATAACTTTTAAAATTTGCATTTGAATAATTTATTCTAGAAAAATACTCATCCATAATTTCATTTTCTTCTGTTTCTGGAGTTGGGTCTTTTCCAGACCAGTATTCTAAAAATAATGATTCCCTTTCATCAGATTTCGCCTTTTTTAATTTTTTCCACTCATCATCACGAAGAATATATCTCATATTTTGAATTGCTTGAGAAATATCACCTATTGAATTACTTATACCAGGTCGTAAAATTGATAAAATCGCAGATTCTTTTTTATTCTTTCCATTCTGAGTCAAAATAATATCAACTTTTTTTCTTAATCCTTCCTTTGAAACTTCATCTGGAATAATAATTCTTTGGTGAAAAGATTCTTTTTCGGATACTAATTGAAAACTTTTATTCCATATTTTTTTTCTTTTAGAATTATTTATAATTAATTCTAATGTAAAAGGGCCTGGTAAAACTTTGCCAGAAATAAATATAGAAGCTTGGTTGATTTTTTCTCCTGGATAACTACGAAAAAGTGGAATCTCATTTTTATCTAAACCCCAATTACCTTCAATGAAATCCAAAAAAAATGGTTTGTAAAGAGCTAGAGGACCAGAATAATTTTTTAATTTTAAATTTTTACTAACTATACCACCATTATTTGAATCTCTATCTAATACTTCAGCTGAGATTATATAATCTCCAGGAACAATTTTAAATTCATGGAAATGTATTGTGAAAATTTCACGGGATGTAGATTCTAAATAACTATCTGTTTTTAATGTATTTGACCAATTTTTTCTCCCTACTAGAGACCCCTTTTTTTCTTTTAATGAAACTGTAGCTTCGTATGATGAAATAAAATTAACGTCTTCTTTAACGAATTTTAAAACATTATTGGGTACCGATAAATAAGATAGAACTTTAATGGAATCAGAACTTTGGTCAGCAATTGTAAAAATAGAAAATTGATACTGATTTAAAATATCTTGCTTACGAGAATTCGCTTGCCTCTGAGCACTCAAAAAGGCAAAGAAAAATATAAATAAAATTAAAGTATTTTTTATTTTCATTATTTATACTGAAACGAAATCAACCCTTCAGATGTTCCCAACCAAAGTTTCCTACCTTTAATATACATGTCGTTAACTTCACCAATGAAGGAATAATTATAAATATTCATAAAATTTTTTCTCATATCAAATTTTATAACGCCATTGATTGTTGATAAAAAAATTATATCCTTTTCTATCGCCATAGATTTAACCTTTAATCCGCCAAAAATGCTTGGATCTACAGCATTAGACCATTTTCTATTTCTAAAGTTAAACGATATTATACCTGATTGATTTGCTGCATAAATATTTCTGCTATTATATGCTAAATCAGTATATGCAGTATTTCTAGTTAAAGGTAAAAAGTCATTCGGTCTGTACCCAAAATTTTTATAATCAAAAATCTTATTATTTTTTATATCATAGATATAAAGCCCTATACCTGATGCTATAAACAAAAAATTATTTTTTACAGCCAAATCATAAATATTAATATTCTTAAAAAATTGTAAAATATCATTTTTAATAATACTGCCATTTATATCTAATGTTTGCAATCCATTATAACTACCAAACCATACGTGATCATCAATATATATAAATGAAGAAATTTGGTCACGAGGATTCCCCATACTAAGTCTAATAGTTTTCCAAAAGTCATTTTTTTTGTTATAAGATAAAATTACACCATCACCACTGAACCAAACTTTATTTTTCATTTCAATAATTGAAAAGATTGATGTTCTATCCATATTAATTGTTTCATCAAATAAGTATAAATCAAAAGATTTTGTTAGTGGGTCAAAATAAGATATCCCATCAGATCTACCCTCTAATTTCCCACCTAACCAAAAATACTTTTTCCCTTCAATATCATAAATATGATCACCTGCTAAACCTGAATAAAAAGGCTTCAAAGTCTTCATTGTATTATCACCTTTAAAAAAATAACCTTCTTCAGTTCCTATCCATAACTCATTCATTTTATTAAAATAATAGGTGGTTATACTTATTTTTTTACCATTCGGGTTTATTAAACTTTCAAGGTCTGAAATCCAACCGTCTAATAATGAATAATCTATAATTAATGATGAAAATTCATTACCATAACTATTGGTACTTGAACTCCAAACGACATTTTTGTTTGGCACAGCCATAGACTCCAAAATGACCCCCGTGATTCTATCAAGTCGATAATATAAGTTGCCAGCATTAATCCAAATTCCATCTTCAGATTCACCTATTTGATGGACGAATGAATTAAAAGGAATTCCCAATTCATTATTACTTAAAAATCTCCAACTACCTTCTGCTGTAATGCTATATTCAACGCCAAATGGTGTGGCAACCCATAGATATCCATTATAATCATAATGTAGTGCTTTGATTGAATTACTTCTCAATCCCTGTGCTTTTGTAATTGGCTCATCAAGTCGTTCTGAAAATATATTAAAACGAAGTATTCCACCATTTTCACTCCCTAAGTAAATATAACTACTGCTAGATGAAATTGAGTTTATACTGCCAGTTTTTCTATATTGAACCCAATCAAAAGGATTAAACTGACTATCAGGTTGAGAATAGAGAAATGATAAAAGAAAAAATAAAAATATTATAAAATTATTATTCATCTATTTTGCATTTTAACAAAATAGATGAACTAATTTCGATCATATCCAAGAATTTCATCTAACATTTTAATATTGATTGGCACAACGCCAACTTCTTCGCAAACTCGTCCTGCAGCAAAGTTGGCTAAAATAGCTGACTCTCTAGGAGTTGCTTCACAAATATCAGATAATGAAAAAGTTGAAATAACTGTATCACCAGCTCCTGAAACATCATGTACTTTACGAGCTTTTGTTATTATATGGTGATAATCCTTTCCGCTATATAGTGAAACACCTTTTGGACCTTGAGTAATTAATAATATTTCAGCATTAATTTCATTCTTGAGTTCAAATCCTTTTCTCTCAATAGATTCGTTTTTTGAAGCATAAGAATTTTCAAATTCAATTAAGTTTGGTTTAAATAGTCTAACATTCTTGTACGATTTAAAATTACTTTTTTTAGGATCAACATAGATTTTTTTCTCTGATTTATTTGCTATATCTAATATTGATGAAATATTATTTTTATTCAAAACTCCTTTATTGTAATCTTGTAAAATTATACCATCAACATCTAAAATATTTTTTTCTATAACAGCTAAAAGTTTTTCAATAGATTTATTGCTTAGATTTTTTTTTGATTCAAAATCAACTCTAATAACTTGATTATCATGAGACATGATTCTTGTTTTTACAGTTGTATGACGATTCTCACTAACAATAATATCTTCACAGTTAACATTCTGTTTTTTCAAAACATCAATTAACTTTATTCCATCATTATCAGAACCAATTAAACCAAATAATACAACTTCACATCCTAAAGATGAAAGATTTAGTGCAACGTTGGCAGCACCTCCAGGTCTGTAATCTACTCTATCTACATCGACAATTGGAACCGGAGCTTCTGGTGAAATTCTTTCAGTATAGCCCCAATAATATTTATCTAACATTAAATCACCAATAACCATGATTCTTTTACTATGAAAATTTGAAGTTATTTTACCGTATCGATCTAAATTCATATTTGTTATCTAATATTTCTAAAAGTTATCGTTTTGTTTTTTTATAATTTCGGCGAGGCCTATTTCTTCTGACGGGTGCACTAGCCCTTTTTTCTCTTGACTGTTTTGATCTGATTTTCGATAGGTGACCATTGTTTAAATAAAGCAAGACTGATGCAAAGTTTTTTATTTTTTTATCATAAGGAGTTGATAAAATAATAGTAGTACCATACTCCTTATTTATAAATTTAATTTTATTATAAAGGTCTTTTTCTGTTTCACTATCAAAAGCAATTCCAAAATCATCAATTATAAGCACACGTGGGTCTTGTTGAAATGCGATGGCTAAATTCAATAACATTCTTTCACCTTTAGAACAATTATCAACATTTTTTCTATTAATTAAATTGTTTTTTTTAAGATAACGAGGAATTATTCTATCTGAAAACTCATAATTTAATAATTTAGGAAGTTTAGACTGATCTATTTTATCATTTAATTGAACAATTTTAATTTCTGAATTCTGTTTTACTTTACCAAATAAATTGGTTTCGAAATAATTGTTTTCATACTTTACTTCACCACTGGTTTGATTTAAGGAACCAGCCATAATTTTAAGCAATGTTGATTTACCAGATCCTACAGGACCAACAATTCCGTATATAGTACCACGATGAAATTTTAATTGTCTTATATTAATAACCTCATGGTCATTATATATTTTTTTTAAATTATTTATTTCATATATAAGACTTGATACTTGACTCATTTTTCCTCCGCATAAAAGGAGAATAAATCGTTAAACTATTTAATTATTAACATGTTCAAGATAGCGTTCAACATCAATAGCAGACATGCAACCAGTTCCAGCTGCAGTGACAGCCTGACGGTAAACATTATCTTGAACATCGCCACAGGCAAAAACACCTTCTAAGCTTGTTGCAGTGCTTCCATCTTTTGTTTGTAAATAACCAAAATTATCAGTCTCGAGAATCCCATTAAAAAGATCAGTATTAGGTTTATGGCCTATTGCCATGAATACGCCATCACATTTTTCCTCTTTTAATTCACTTGAGATAGTATCTTTAAGTACTATGGCATGAACACCTTTTTCTTGACTTCCCAATATTTCATCTACAGTTTTATTCCACAAAACTGAAATCTTTGGATTATTCATTGTTCGGTCAATCATAATTTTAGATGCACGAAACTTATCTCTCCTATGAACGATAACTACCTTAGATGCAAATTTTGTAAGATAAGTTGCTTCTTCCATTGCAGAATCACCACCTCCAACAACAAACACCTTTTTATCTTTAAAGAAAAAACCATCACATGTAGCACAAGCAGAAACACCATAACCCATTAGTGCTTTTTCACTATCAAGGCCAAGCATTTTTGCAGATGCTCCAGTTGCAATTATTATAGACTGAGTTAGATAAGTTTCATCACCTACCCAAATCTTATATGGTTTTTCACTTAAATCAACTTTAGTTACATTCTTAAAGTGACATTCAGCTCCAAATCGAACTGCCTGCTTTCTGAAACTGTCCATTAGATCTGGTCCCATTATACCATCAGGAAAACCAGGATAATTTTCAACATCTGTAGTAATTGTCAGTTGCCCACCTGGCTGATTACCTTCAAATACCAATGGTTTAAGATTAGCACGCCCTGTATATAAAGCTGCGGTTAAACCCGCTGGGCCCGAACCAATAATTATAACTTTTCGATTCATTCGATAATTATTAAAAAATATTTAAATAACTGAATCAAGGATGTCAGTTATTCTATTCTTTGGGACAGAACCAACAATTTGATTGATAACTGCCCCATTTTTAAAAACTAAAAGTGTGGGAATACTTCTTACGCCAAACTGACTAGCAATTTGATTCTCATTATCCACATTTAGCTTACCTACTTTAACTTTGCCTGAATAATCATCAGCTACTTCCGCCACTACTGGTGCTATAGCTCGACAAGGGCCACACCATTCAGCCCAAAAATCTACGAGAACTGGTGAATCAGACTTTAATACCTCAGCTTCAAAATCTACTGAGGTAAACTCTTTAACATTTTTTGACACATAATCTCCTTTTTTCAAGGTTAAAGTGTAATGGAAAGTAACTTGATTTATTTGTTTCGAAAAATATGAAAATAATAAATCATCATTTTTTTTTAACTATTCAATTTTAATTGTCTTACCATCAAGGTTTTTTGGATACTTAATATCTAAAATTTTTGCTAGTGTTGGAGCAATGTCAACTGATCTTAGATAATCCTTGCGTATTTTACTTTCAGTTTTACCATTTGACAAAATAAGTGGAATATGAGCATCGTAATCATAAGGAGATCCATGAGTAGTTCCTGTAGAACTAGTAATCCAATATTTTTTTTGAATTAAAAAAATATCAGGACTTTTAGTATTATGAATCATATTCTTTAATCGTTTTGAAATTTTAGAATTATCACCATTAATTATCTCTTCTTTTGACATAACAGCTTTTACGCCGGGAATTTTAATTAAATAAGATTTTAATAAATCTCTAGCAATCTTTCTTTCACTAGTACTTAAGTTTTTATTAAAGTAAAAGTTGTTACTATATCGTTTTACTTTGCCTCCACCTATTTGCAAATCAATTTCATTCATAGCTAGGGCAAAGAGGGAGTCTCTTTGTACTCTTGGAATCCTCCCTGCGTCTAGACCTTTTGATATTAAATATTCTGGCAACTCTGAAACCCCATGGTCGCTTGTTAATAAATAAAGAGTATTATTTTCTCCAACCATACTTTCAATATAATTAATAAAATCACCCAAAGTTTTATCTAAACGAAGATAATTATCCAATTGTTCATGTGAATATGGTCCAAATGAATGACCAATTCCATCAATTGCAGAAGGTCCTAAAAAAAGTATATCAGGTTCATTATCTAAGCCCATTTTATAAAATTTAACTGCCTCTAATCCAAGATTTAATAATGATCTGTCACCATAAGGTGTTGTATAGAATGAACTATTCAAAAAATTTAATTTAAATTCATCAAATTTTAATGGCAATACTGGATCAGTTCTAGACCAACTATTTTCACCTTTAAAATTATCAACTCTTGTATTATTTTTATAAATCTCTTTTGGCAAAATTCGATACCATGTTGAATCTAAATATGTATCAACATTCATATTTTGATTAAATCTAGTAACCCATTCTGGCAAAAAAGGGGAATAATAGCTTGAAGTCGTGTATCCTCCCATTCTATCGTCCCACAATGCTATTTCAGGTCTCTTGCCTCCTAAAAATACAGCTCCTCTATCCTTCCCGGAGATTGAAATAACTTTAGAATTTGGGTAAGTATTAACTAGCCAATCGCCAAGTGCGGTATTATTTATATTTTTGTAAGAACGACCAGTCGTACTGTCTGAAAGTTCATATGACAGTGTATCTTCTACGCAATACCACTTCCTATTTATATCACGGTCAAACCAAGTATTAGCAAGGACTCCACCACTACCAGGAAATAAACCAGAAGCTAAAGAATAATAACCTGGGCCAGTTAATGTATTTCCATGTTCATGATATGTACTATCAAAGCTGATCCCGTGGTCAATTAGCCATCTTAAACCTCCAGAAAATAGATGATCATATTTTTTAATAATATCTGGTGTTGCTTGATCGAGAACAATAAAAACAACCAATTTTGGTTTATGTCCTTCATTAAAAAAAAATATTATAAATAAAAATGCCGCTAGAATCGGCAAAAATATATATTTTTTCACTTGATACTTAAAAACTTTCTTTTTCCAACTTTAATAATAACCTGATTTCCACTGTACAAAATCATATTAATATCTTCAACTTTATTTCCATCCACTCTTACTGCGCCCTGTGTAATTAAACGTCGCGCTTCTCCTTTACTTTTTGTTAACCCTTTATTTAATAAAATATCAATTAATAACATATCATCCTTAAGAATAAATTCATCCATACTATCTGGATTATTTTTACCTACAACTACCTGGTCAAAATGTTCCTCTGCTTTCGTCGCTTTATCTTCTCCGTAATAAAGTGAAACAATTGAATATGCTAGAGAGCGTTTGACGTCTCGAGGGTTAATTTTAGGATTATCTAATTTTTGTCTTATTTCTGTTAGCTCATCTTCATTGGAATCAGCAGCTAAAATAAAATATTTCTCTATCATCTTATCAGGAATTGACATTGATTTTCCATACATATCTTGAGGCAAATCAATAAAACTTATGTCATTGCCATAAGATTTTGACATCTTCTCAATACCATCCGTACCTTCCAATAATGGTAATGTAATAATTACTTGCGGCACCTGATTGTATTCCCTCTGTAAATCTCGACCTACTAAAAGGTTAAATTTTTGATCAGTTCCTCCAAGCTCAATATCCGCATTTAAATGTACTGAATCCATTCCCTGTGCTAACGGGTACATAAATTCGTGTATAGAAATAGGTGTTTCAGATTTATATCGATTCGTAAAATCATCTCTTTCTAGCATTCTAGCTACAGTATAATGACTTGACAATCTAATCACATCGCTAAAATTCATTTTATTTAGCCAATCGGAATTATAAACTATTTCAACTTTATTAATATCTAGTACTTTGGACGCTTGATCAATATAAGATTTCGCATTATCTCTAGACTCATCTAAAGTTAATTGAGGTCGTGTTTTATTCCTCCCAGATGGATCACCAATCATGGCAGTAAAATCACCAATAACTAGTATTGCTTGATGTCCCAAATCTTGAAAATGTCTTAATTTTCTTAAAACAACTCCATGCCCAATGTGTAAATCTGGTCTACTTGGATCACATCCAAGCTTTACTCTTAATGGTTTTTCTTCTTTTTTAGAAGATTCTAACTTTTGTTTTAATTCTTTTTCAGGAATTATTTCTTCAGTCCCACGACTAATTAATTCCCATTGTTTATCTACCTGATCAAATTTCATTTTGATCGATTACTCATTTCTCTCTGTGCTTCTCTATTAATATCATGTTCTTTAAGAGCATTTCTTTTATCGTATGTCTTCTTACCTTTTGCTAGAGCGATTTCAAGCTTTGCCCACCCTTTGTTATTAAAATAAATTTTTAAAGGAATAGCCGTTAAACCTTTCTGATCTAACTTAGTTTTAATTTTTGCAATTTCTTTCTGATGAAGTAATAGTTTTCTATT